>CETT01098960.1_pt1 | contig 11081 bp, 18 predicted proteins | sample 356361 | NCBI WGS metagenome assembly CETT01 (sample SAMEA2622429, study PRJEB7988) | marine metagenome | isolation source: saline water (ENVO:00002010), including | reverse complement strand
ATAAAATGGCGAAAAAGAATAATGAAAGAACTTGAGGAGCGATATGGAGTGGAAGAAATTTAAACAAACATTATGGGGCAGTAAAGAGGAACGAATACAGGAAGTAGTCGCTGACCCCGCTGATTTGAGTGTAGAGAACGCATATAAGACAAGATGGATATGGTATCACACTATATTAGGGTTGCTTATGCTAGTCGCTGATATACTCTTGGTAGGAATATTAATCGTTTTAGCAATCAAACTGTGAGGAAAGTCATGAATAATGTTTTAATTTTATTAATCGGTATCTGGATAGGTATGGGAATGCCTCTGCCAGACTGTATATTCACTTATTGTACTGAGGAAAGCGCGTATGAAGAAACATGGGACAAAGGTAAATCGTGTGGAGAGTATGAGTCGCAATGAGCATACCAGACTTAAACGCATTAGTAATAAGACAATTAGGAGAGCGGGTAAACGACACACAGAGAGTTCTGTACTTGAACTGTGGAGGGAAAAAAGTGGGAAATAGTGGTAATCTAAATCCGCGAGTGAGCAGGAGTGAGCGCCGCCGCCCTTCCGAAAAATCAGACGCCGCTGCCGCTCCCAGACGCGGTAAACAGAGATCATACCACAGCACAGCACTAATGTCAAGCACTTTCCGCCATCTGTGGTGGCAGTGGCTGTGAAAATAATTCGTCTTTTTTGAAGAAAACGCTTGACAACTGCTATTTCCATGTGTATAATAAGGTGTCGCCTTTAAGAAGAGATATGGCTGCTGCTAAGTGATTGATATATAAGGGAAATAAAAGATAAAATAATCCTTGACATCTGGTCTCATTTATGGGATCATATACACATACTGAGAGATGAGGAGATTGACCATGGCATGACGATAGATTAAACCCCAGTTAAACCGCACCATCTCACCTGTGTTGAGGTTCAGAAAGAGTGCTATCGGGGTCGGATATGAACACAGGGGCCGATTTGAAAGGTGGCATTGACCACGCTCCGATGAGGCCATGGCAGGGGGGACGCAGCCCCATCAAAAGGCGGAGAGAAACTTAAAAGGAGAGCCCAGTAGGGCAGGGCAGAGTAAGGACTATCTGCTAGCAGGGTTGTGCCTCAATACACACGCGCTCCCCCACGGTTAGGGGAGCATCACTCGGCGAGGGCAGGGGTCAGGCGGGCCTATGCTTTGGGATCGGGGTGGACGCCCTTACAAGGGCATCTGGCATCCCCCCATATATGAAACGATTTTAATTTTTTTTGCCGACAGAAATTTTCCGCCCAGAGGTTTTTATGACAGATATAATTTTTGATGTAGATGGCACTCTTATGGATATAGAACATAGGAGGCATTTCGTCACACAGCGCCCCAAGGACTTTAAATCGTTTCGAGAACATACAAAATTCGATACTAGAAAAGAGGATATCTTTGCCATTGCGGATGCGTTACAGGCACAGGGGCATCGTATTCTTATATCTACAGGGCGTATTAAGGATGAGCATGATATCACCGTTAAACAGATACGAGATGGCGGTATAGACTTTGATGCCATATACATGCGTTCTAATACAGATTACCGTCCCGATGATGAATTAAAAGCAGGATACTTACAGCGTATGCGTTTAGATGGTTACAATCCTACTATGGCATTTGATGACCGTCAGCGTGTTGTGGATATGTTTCGTTCTAAGGGATTAACAGTATTTCAAGTGGCAGAAGGAGATTTCTAAATGGGAGTATATGGACATTCTACACCCCCACCAGAGGATAGACCTTCGTATGAGGAGTGGAGCAAAGACAAGTATGACCGATATGCGGATGATTTCGATTTAAACGCGATTGGGACATTAATGCATATACTCTGGAAGGGGAAGTGGTTCTTTATTCCAGCGGTTCTGCTTGTACTTCTATATAAACCTATCTATTGGACAGTTCTGAATGTGTGGTGCTGGTTATATGGACTCATCTACTGATTGGCCATTTCCAACTCTGTGGGTATATGGCGATTCATTCGCCTGTGAACCTTCACGATGGGCAAAGATTCTTTCGGATAAACTAGGTTGGTACAAGATATCTAATTATGGATGGCCTGGCGGTTCATTGGAAAAGACTAGTATCAGTATAAGTGATACCTATTCAATGTGGGAACCGAAAGATGTAGTGGTTGTTTGTTTGACTGAGGTGCATCGTATCGATGGTTTTTCGCCTGGCAATCATAATCAAGATAGACCAGTTCGTAAATTGAACACCGCGTTACGCAATCATATGATTTATTCCTTATCTTATTTAAAGGATATATCCAGTTTGCGTGCTTTGGTGGTACTGGACGGATTTAAGGATGATTCCAAGGCGAATAGAAGTGTGACCATGCCCGCGAATATGATATACAGCGACAAGGGTTCGCTCATGGAAGTAGCACAGGGAGAGATAAAAGACTTTCAAGCACAATCAATGGGTGTAGACTCACGAGAGAACCATCTGTCCCCAGTAAATCACGAGATTCTCGCTGACAAGGTGCTTTCTGCGATAGAATCGGGGCAAAATATTGACTTATCAGAGGGATTTCAGCGTAAAATCTTCGATATTTGAGAAAAAAAATTCAACTTTTTTGCTTTCCTTTGGAAAATCAATGGCTTACGGAGGCAGCTTTTTCTTGACATTTGCCCCAATATATGTGATCATGATCCTGTAATCAATTGAGAGAGGTTAAAAATTATGGCTTATGTGTCCCAAGAAAAGAAAAAAGAACTTGCGGTTGGTATCAAAAAGGTACTGAAAAAGTACAAGATGAAAGGTACTATCGCGGTTAACAATCATTCTACTTTGGTTGTCAATCTAAAGTCTGGAGTCATCGACTTCAAGGCGCAAAACGAACATTATCAAGTTAATCCTTACCATATCGAGAATCAATGGACGGGCGTTGCAAAAGACTTCCTAGTCGAATTGCTTGCCGCCATGAAGGGCGATGATTGGTTTGACAAGTCTGATATCATGACCGACTATTTCCATGTCGCGTGGTACAATGATATTAACATTGGTAAGTGGAACAAGGCTTACGAACTAACTGAGGCAGCGTAGAGTATGTCACTATGCCTTCGCGTGACAGGTGGCAATCGATATCAAAAACAATTGGTATTCGGGACGGTTCGATTTGGTATGAACCGTCTTTTGCCGAACATACGCAAGCTTGATGTGAATGTACATATTAGGGATTTCAAGAACGACACTTCAATTGGGTATTGCACAGATGACTCTGCTGACCCAGAAGATTTTGTCGGCAAGTCCCCTAGACGATTTCAGATTGAAATATCAAAAGACTTGAACTTGACGGATTTTATCAAATGTGTTCTGCATGAATTCATCCACCTCAAGCAGTATGTGCTGGGTGAGATGGTTGATTTGGATACAGGCAAAAATGGTCGAACACGGTGGAAGAAAAAAGTGATATCGCGTAAGGTAAAATATCATGACCAGCCTTGGGAGAAAGAGGCGTATCGACTTGAAAGCAAATTACTCTGGGAGTGCCTAGAGGAACAAGAGTTTTTGACAGGTAATATAACAGCACAGGGAGTAGCAAAATGATAAGATGGTTTCTAGGATTCTTTTTAGTGGTAGGTAGCGTTGGTGGTTTGGAACAAAACACAATGTCTATCTCAGAAACAATGGCATTTGCCGCCATGGGTCTTGCGCTCATGGGATGGGCAACATACGATTTTAATATTAAGTACGGAGAAGATGTATGATTCGAGTAAAAAACCAAAACCGTAAACAGGTGATTGACCTTGATGGGCCTGACGGTAATGCTTTCGTTCTAATGGGTACTGCCCGTGGCGTATTGCGAAAAGGTGGTTCCAATGACTTCTGTGAATTGGTTCTAAAAGAAATGCAATCAAGTGACTACACCAATCTAGTCAAGACTTTTGACAAGTACCTTGGTGAGTACTTCACTCTTGAGACTTCTAACGAGGAGTTATTGGAGTCATTGTCTTGAGTGGGTTAACATACTTGAAAGAGATTACGGTGTGGGAAGACAATACAAAAAACCACACCTACATCTTTGATGAGAAGAATCAGAATGTTGGTTATATCATCACAGGAACCAAGAAAGAAATCTTCTACAAGAGACCTTCCAAGTTGTTTAGTAAGGCGCGTAGAAAGTTTGTAAAGGTAAATCCATCATGGGTATGATGCACATGGGCGGTAGCCTTCGATACGATATGTCTGGGCGTAAGCGTAAGGCATATAAGAAGAACAATCCAACCAAGCGTAAGACTGTCTTTAAGTCTGAACCTATGAAGTCTGTTCCTCATTATCGTCTTGAAGAGATGAATGAACACAGGCGAAAGTATCCATCGCTTAATTCTATGGCACCAACAAGTGGCACTAAGGATGATAAGTGGATACGACAGAAGCAAGAAATTTCATCTGGTTACACGGTTGCACCAGCATACAATAAAGGTGCGTATCAAGTAATCGGTAAATCCAATATAAAAGACATTGGAAAATAATTGAAAAAAACGCTTGACATTTGCAAAAAAGATCAGTATAATGGTTGAAACTTGTATAAATAAACATGCGGTGGACGGTATTCGTACAATCCGTTTCCAACGGACAAGGTTAGGTGAAACTCCTAGACGCCGCTCCAATTTAACAGTTGTAGTCCTAGGCAAAGACTCCATCCTGTCACACTATAAACTGCCTCGACTGAACATTGATAGCCATGTAATGATGCATCAAGATAGTATGTCGTTAAACCATAAGGAGCCCTGAGCAGTGGCGCATGGTAACACACAGACCGAAAAAGGCTCAGTCCATCAGACTACAGAGGGCAGTGATGGCCTCGCATAACACAGATGGACAAAGAGAGCTGGGCATCTCTCTTCATCCTAAACTGCCCACTTTTATAGAAGGACAAAAACAATGAAATACTTGAGTATATTAGTTGTGTGTATTATGATAACAGCATGTAGCGGAAGAATAAATCTTATCGCTGAATTACCAAAAGACCAAGACTTAGATGTTTCCATTAAAACATCAACTTCTGGTAAGCTGCACGATAGTACTACACCAACAGCAGAATGAAAGGACGAGAAGATTTGCCTTTCATACGCACCGAACTTTTGTTACGATGCGACTAAATGAATTTGTGGATGGTTAACACTTTAAGTTAACTTTATTATTGAAAACGGAGTATAGTATGAAAAAAACTTCACAAGCGAAAAAGGTTATTTCAGCCTTGCAGAAAACAGACCAAGGTCTGACTGCTAATGAAATGAAAAATAGGTTTGGCGTAACTAATGCGAGAGCATTGGTGACACACCTTCGTCAGAATGGTTTCGCCATTTATTTAAACAAAACCCCAAAGTATACTGACAGGAATGGCAATGTACGAAAAGGTGTCTCACGATACCGTTTGGGAACACCTTCTAGGGCAATTATTGCCGCTGGATACAAAGCTCTTGCAGCTTCTAGAGGTCTAGTAGCTTAATAAGAGTTTAACGAACCGTTAACCAGACACAAATGGAATAAAGGGCGACTTAGGTTGCCCTTTTTTTTAGCTTACTTTTACAAAGAAAGAAGATTGGTCAACATCTGAACTCGCGTACCTAAACATCTTTGTTATAAGGTCGTGTTGTTTCTTCTTACTTGCACCAGTTGAATTGAATGCCTCTAGGAATGTTAGGCAGATAGACTTAGACATTCTAAAGTTATCACCCTGTTCGTGGTTTGCCCACTCTTGTAGAAAGACCTTTTCTGATACTAGGTCAATTGATGGTTTACTTTTAGAATTAAACTTCTTGTAGATTTCATATGCCTTTGATGGCCACTTCTTATCAGACTTGATAGAAGATAGAAATGCTTTCTCAGAACCTTTTCCATTGTAAATATCATTATTGAATACTTGTTTACAATAGAAGTCTACATTACCCCCACCTATTTTACCACCAGCGGCTGCACCACCCTTAATCTCACCCTGCCATGAAGTATCACCACCGAATGTTCTAAACTGTATCTCACCCCCACTCGTGTCTATGTAGATGTCTTGGGAACTAAAGAAGTCCCCAGTTTTACCGAACTTGAAACTACCGTATGTAAATGTATCTCTATTTTCTAGTTGCGTTGGAGTATTGAATTCTTTACAAGTAGCAGGCGAGTTCTTGCCTATTTTCTTGAGTGATATACCAAGAAGTTTGCCTGCCTTTGCGAGTTTTAATACTTGTGCATTTAACTCACCCCAACTAGATGTGCTTTCTGATAAAGGTTTTTCTAAAGCACCAAATGTAGTTGCCCATATATCGCCTGGATTCCATTTGTCATGAGAGAATGACCCTGGCGCCTGTGGGTCATCTGAAGCTTTATCTATTTTATGGCACTCTGCTTTGGCATTATACAAATTATTCATGAATGGTGACCCTCTATGAAAATGTACAGCACCATTCTTAGTCATTTTCCTACCATACTTTTCCCATAGTTTATTCGCGGTCTTTATATAAACATCCGTTTCAATCCAATCAGAAGGCCCTTTACTCAAACAGTCTGCAAGTGATTTGTCGGTGTGGGCAAACTTAGCTGATGATTTAAGTTGTGCTGGTGATACTGATTCGCATTTATTCTTCTTTACATTGAATACATACGCATTATAGAAACATTGTAGGCTTTCTGTTAGTGCGGTATCAGCTGCACCGCCGCCAGAACCACCACCGCCACCGAAATCCTTATCCTTGAATATCTGTGACCGTCTTGCTTCTTTTGTTTGTCGATTGACTTTATAGGTTAGTATTTCGGCTTTTCTATCATAAGATATGCCGATTACTTTTGTACCAGACGCAGATGAACCTACGACAAATGGTTTTTTGTCTTTTATTTTTAGGTCGAATATGTCTAACCGCGACTCACCAGCGTAATCGCCAGCGGAAGACTTTTTTCGCATGTCATCTGCTGATAGTGTGGGCATCTTATCTTCCCTGTCCCCTATATTTCTTATAAGACCTTTTTTTGTGCTTGTTCATCGTAGATGTATTAATTTTAACACTACGCCCTCGTCCACCTATACCTTGAGATGTACCCTTTTTTGTTGGTTCATGTACATGTACCGCGTTCCATTTTCTAGCCATTCACTTCTCCATTTTAATTATTGTTCAGCAAGTGGATTTGCAAGCGCCTCTTCGATTTGTTCTCGTATAGATTTTCTAATCTCAATAAGTTCCTTACTAGTATCTCTTTCAAGTTCGTATAGTCTCTTATCGGAAGCTCGCACATCCGAAAACAGCGATTGCATATCGCCGTCTATTCTATTTATAGACTCTCTGGATAGACTTGTTATGGACTCTTGAGCTGCTAGAGTAGTGTTCTGAGACTCAATTCTTTCCTCTAGGATTGATATTCTCTCTTCTATACCCGACAAATCTGGTGCTTCGTAGGTAGTTATTGCTTCTTGCATGTCTTCATATGTCTTATACACCTCAAACGCACCATATAGTCCCCCTATTAGCGCTCCAAGTGCGGAAAGAATTACAAATACTCGCCCACCTTTGATTGTTACTCCACCGATTTCTATTTCTGTACTCATTCGTATTGACTCCTAATCATTTTTCGGATTGTTCCGTGATTACTTTTAGACAAATTGTATATTAATCTCGCGTTATCGTCAAGTTTATTTTCATAAACAATGTAATTGACATTATAAAAGTCTCCATCTGTTAAATTTGACTCGTAATATGAACCTAAATCTACCGAACTCTGAAGTGAAGCGATTGCTTTTGTCTGTCCAGAAGCAACTTTGTTGGAATTTTCCATTTTTTGTTGTGCCACTTGTTCTGAAATAACCTCGGCAAGAGATTTTCGTGGCGCCTCTTGCTCTGGTTGTACCGTCATTGTCTCTACTGGTATGATTGTTACACCCACGATTGGGTTCCCTGTAGAGATTAAATTATTTTCTATCTCCATTTGCATTTGTTCCGACTGTGTTTCTACTGACATTTCGTTGATTTCTGCATTTTGTTCTAGTGTTTCTACTGTAATTCCACTCATATTAGAGAAAATTTGCGTATCTGCACTAAAAAATTGTTGATTCATCATGCTTACATTGTTTTGTGATGAGGTAAAAGCACTTTGTTGTTCATTTTGAGCAGTTTCGATAGTTTCTGAAACTTGGCCAGGGCCAGAATCAGCAGCGCCGATTGATTTTCCCGATTGACTTTGACTATTTTCTTGTGATTGACTACCTTGGTTACTCTGGGATGACTCTTGACTCATTGAAACCGCGTTTGCACTAATTTTTAATGCATTTTTTGTCTGTGCCATTGCTATTCTTGTTGCGAGAGGTGAAGTTTTTGGTTCAGATGTAGTTTCGGTGGTCTCTTCCTCCAAAATATCTTCTTCTAACAACAATTCATCGGTTTCTTCTACGATATCTTCTTCTAAAATCTCTTCAAACAACTCTTCAATCAATTCCTCTTCTATAATCTCATCTAAAAACTCTTCTTCTTCAAACAGTTCTTCAAGATACTCTTCAACCTCCTCCACATTTACCTCAATTTCCTCCACGATATCGGCTTGAAGGTCTTCAAGGACTGTGAGTTCTGGTGACTCAGCAAGGGGTGCGGAGAGAAAGTCCTCTGTGATAAGTATTGGTTCAAGATTGGATGAGGTAAAAAGGTCGAGCCCTTCGTCCTCCATAAAGAACTCTTCTGGAAGTCCTGTGAAGAACTCGTCTTCTTCATCGATTCCTGTATATTCTTCGTCTTCGATGTATCCGTACATTGCTTCTTCGTCTTCATCTGTCATCCACTCCTCTTCTTCCGTCATTTCTTCTAGTTGGTTTTCTACAAATGCTTCATAGTAACCGTCACATCCGTCATCATACAATGGGTCTAGGTCGCATTGTAAGTCATCGTAAGCATCTTGATACCCATCACACTCAGTAGAATAGAAAGAATCACTCTCACATTGTTGTGCTAGGAACGCGGCTGCATAACCATCACAGTCTTGACTAGATAATGGGTCATATGCACAAGCTAAACCTTCACTTTGATATGATTTAGTCCCAGCATTTCCTGCCGCTGTACCATAGATGTAGTTAGCTTGTTGATTTGCAAAATATTCGTGTTGTACATACTCATCTTCTGATATATCACCCATTACACCTATGAATACACTATGATTCTTAATTAATAAATCGCCGTACTCCATCGCGTAATCGCCAGATGGAAGTATCTCTAAACTAAATGTGTTTTCGTGGTTCTTATTATATTCTTCTATTCTCACCCACCAGTATTTTGTTCCATCGGCACTAGTCTTAGAATAGAATCCCCCATCACCATCTTTTTGTATTAGGTCTGTCCAGAAAGGTGCTATTGCATAACTAAACTTGTCTTGTTTGTTTGCTGCTATGTTTGCAACTTCTAATCCGTTACAACACCAACCCTTGTCTGGCCAACTTTGAAAATTAAAGGTAGTTGGATTTCTAAACATGACAACACCATTTGCCATCATCCAAGAGTTAGTATAATTCTCTCCATAGAAAGGAAATGTATGTCCTAGTGGTACATTCGCGTAACAGTCATCACATATAGTATGAGAAGTCGCATCTGAAGGAGGCGCAGTATATTGTCCAGCAGCTGGAGCTGCCAGACACAATAGTAATCCAAATAATAATGTTTTTATCTTACCCATATTGATAATATTGTAAAACAGATTAAGAAAACTGCAAGTACGCCTCCTCCAGCGATACCTATAATTTGCATAGTTTCTATTAAATCTGCTCTCCGTTTCCTTTTCTCTTGTCGCAGTCGTTTATCTTCTTCTGCTTCTTCTCTTATCCTATCCGCTCTTAGTTTTAGTATTTCTTGCCAAGTTCCAAATCCAAATCTCATATCAATGAGGTTTTTCATCTCTTCAATTTGTTCGTTAGCCAACTTCGCGTCAATAACAGCATGGGCGGCACTTTTGGTTTGACCCATCATGCTTTTATTTCCCCACCTTTCTTTGTTTATCTGTTGTTGACCATTTAAAGCATTGTCAACCATATCAAAAATTTGACTTATGTCTTGAGCGGTATTAATATTCTTTTTAATAAACTCAACACTTTGTTGCACCAAAGCAATTCCCGCCAATGCGGTTGATACTGGTTCCATAGTGGATATCCTTATTCGTCAATTGTACACACCTCTTCATCGGGATTTAACTGACAGAAGTCATCCTTCTTGTAGACATTATATTCTACTTTTCTTCCTTGTTTATCTCTATACCATCCAGCGACTTCTTGTTCCTCAATGAGAGAATCTTTAGGTGCTACAGCAGGATGCATCTTCCATGCATTTAATGCCTCATCACCTATCTTACCTCTATATGGGCAGGGCGTGCCGGCCATTAGCATCGCATTGAACACGCGAGCATCTTGGCACATCAAAGATACAGCAGCTACCTTCATCCCCATGTCGTATAAACCGCGGCTTAATTTAATCCTTTCGCAGTTTTCATCTCGTACTGTTTTACCAGCACTAATACCAAATACTTGAGTTTGTACCGCTCCACCGACACCTGTGGTACATAAGTCTTGTGAATAAGACCCACCTATTGCCGGCGCAATAGCGCTCGGGGGCGGCGACTTAATTTCTTGTTTTATTTTCTGGTCTGAGTGATTTACATTAATGTTTTCATTCTTGTTATTTGATGTAACATTTGAGTCACTCGTGCTTGTACTAGTATTAACATTATTGTTAGTATTGTTATTGGTGTTACTGGTCGTAGTATTATTAGTAATGTTACTTGTGTTATTACTTGTGCTGTTTGAAGTAACATTACTAGTATTATTATTCGTGTTGTTTTGAGTCACCGTACTATTAGAAGTAACATTACTGTTATTGGTGTTTACATTAGTATTGTTACTAGTGCTATTGATAGTATTATTATTGGTGTTAATATTGGTGTTGGTGCTAGTTCCAGTATAAGTCGTATTGTTGTTATTATTATTCGTGTTCGTACTCGTGCCAGTATAAGTTGTGGTGTTCACATTGTTATTATTATTGGTATTAGTATTTGTGCCAGTATAAGTTGTGGTGTTCACATTGGTGTTATTATTGGTATTCGT
>CETT01019558.1_pt1 | contig 11084 bp, 6 predicted proteins | sample 356361 | NCBI WGS metagenome assembly CETT01 (sample SAMEA2622429, study PRJEB7988) | marine metagenome | isolation source: saline water (ENVO:00002010), including | reverse complement strand
TGGTTTTTTTGGCTAAAGAAATGCAACGACAAAACTTTAATGTGCCTTTACTTATTGGTGGGGCTACAACGTCTAAAGCACATACGGCGGTAAAAATCGATCCGCAATATATGCACGCTGTGGCACATGTTAACGATGCTTCACGAGCAGTTACGGTTGTTGGTGATTTGTTGAATAAAAAGACAAGGGAAACCTATAAAGAAAACCTTAAGGCAGAATACGAGGTTTTCCGAAACAATTTTGGAAAACGTAGTAAAGTAAAAAGTTTTCTGTCTATTGAAGAAGCTCGAGAAAACAATTATAAAATAGATTGGAAAACAACCAATATCACGAAACCAAATCGTTTAGGAATTCAGATTCTTGAAGATTTCGATTTAAATGAATTAGTACCTTATATCGATTGGAGTCCGTTTTTTAGAAGTTGGGATCTACATGGACGTTACCCTAATATTTTAGAAGATAAAGTAGTAGGAGAGCAGGCAACATCGCTTTTTGAAGATGCTAAAGTTTTATTGAAGCGTATTTTAGATGAAAAACTGCTAAAGGCGAAAGCAATTTACGGTTTATTTGCAGCCAATACCATCAATCATGATGATATAGAGGTGTATTATCATCAAGATTCTGAAGAAAAAACAGCCATTTTTAGAACGCTACGACAACAATTAAAAAAGCATGCCGGAAAACCTAATTTCGCGCTTTCAGATTATATCGCGCCAAAAGAAAGCGGTATTAAAGATTATATGGGTTGTTTTTGTGTTTCTACGGGATTCGGAACGCAGGAATTAGCAGCCGAATTTGAGAAAAATCATGACGATTATAATTCGATTATGATCAAAGCGCTAGCCGATCGTTTTGCCGAAGCCTTTGCTGAGTATTTGCACAAAAAAATCAGAAAAGAAGATTGGGGATATGCTTCCGAAGAAAATCTAACTAACGAAGAACTTATTAAGGAAAATTATAAAGGTATTCGTCCGGCACCTGGATATCCGGCCTGTCCAGATCATTTAGAGAAATTAACCATTTGGGATATTTTAAAGGTTGAAGAGCGCATTGGCGTAAAACTTACTGAAAGTTTAGCCATGTGGCCCGCAGCTAGCGTAAGTGGTTATTATTTTGCAAATCCTGAAGCGAGGTATTTCGGACTAGGAAAGATAAAAGAAGATCAGGTTAAAGATTTTGCCGAACGTAAAGGCATTGATTATAAAAAGGCCGAAAAATGGCTTAACCCAAATATTGCAGATTAAAAATGAGCTGACGGCTAACAGCTATCAGCGATTAGCAGCTTAAGACAATGAAAGTAACCGAGCATATAGAAAACGCAAAAGGAAAAACTCTTTTTTCATTTGAAATTGTTCCTCCACAAAAGGGAAAAAATATTCAGGAATTATACGATAATATCGATCCTTTAATGGAATTTAATCCCCCGTTTATAGATGTAACGACTTCTAGAGAAGAGCATATCTACATTAAGCGGGAAGATGGATTGCTAGAACGTAAAATTACCAGAATGCGTCCCGGTACAGTTGGTATTTGTGCGGCAATAAAGCAAAAGTACGATGTAGATACTATTCCGCATGTGCTTTGCGGTGGGTTTACAAAAGAAGAAACCGAATATGTGTTAGTAGATTGTCATTATTTAGGAATCGAAAATGTGATGGCATTACGAGGTGATGCGATGAAACATCAGCGTTATTTTGAACCTACAACTGGTGGACATTGTTATGCCAATGAGCTTGTAGGTCAAATTAAAGACCTATCCAAAGGAAAATATTTAAATGAAGTTATTGATTCTGATAATCATGCCGATTTTTGTGTTGGGGTGGCCGGTTATCCTGAGAAGCATTTAGAATCACCTTCTTTAGAAACCGATCTTAAAAAATTAAAAGCAAAGGTAGATGCCGGCGCCGATTATGTGGTGACTCAAATGTTTTTTAATAATCAGGCGTATTTTGAGTTTGTAGAGAAAGCAAAGCAAATGGGCATAAATGTACCTATAATCCCTGGCATTAAACCTATTGCTGTAAAGAAGCATTTACAATTGCTACCGCATGTATTTAGCATTGATCTGCCACAAGACCTAATTGATAATGTAGAGGCTTGTAAGAATAATAAAGAAGTCAGAGAAGTGGGAATCGAATGGGCGATTCAACAAACAAAAGAATTGAAAGAAGCGGGAGTACCGGTACTACATTTCTATTCGATGGGAAAAAGCTCGAATATTAAAAAGATTGCTGAAGCGGTATTTTAGTATTTAGACCGCTAAAGCTGTTAGTAGTTAGAATTTAGATCGCTGCGCTTTTAGATTTGGAGAATCAAGAGTCAGGACTTAATTATTTTGAATGCTGAAGGTTGAATTGAAAAGTGGATAAAAAAAAGAATAGAAAGAATTGAAAAATAGCTTTTTCAAAGCAATCAAAAAGAAAGAAAGTATATTGAATTCTTATTAGTCTTGAATTTTGCTAACAGGCAAGTGAAGCATAGCCGAACGGCGAAATCTTTCCGCTGATAGCTCAAGGCAGAACCCAAAAAAGTATCACTACTCAATTCTCTATAATACCTACTAAACTAAACCCAAAAAAATGTTGGTTGATCGTAAATTATTACCGTAATTTGTGGTTACAAAGTTCAGAAACTTACTGATTGTTATCAAGAAAGGCTGAGGGAATAGACCCGCAGAAGCCTTAGCAACCCTTTGCAAACAAAGAAGGTGCTACGTTCTACCGATTTTCGGATAGATAACAGAATGATTCTTCACCGAATTAATCGCAAAAACTTTTCTTGATCGTAACAAAGCGCACTCCTATCACAAGGATGTATGCTGATGTCAGTCTGTTTTAAGCTTTAAAAGTTTAAAAAATAGAAAAGTTGAAACAAGATCTATTACAATTACAGCTTAAAGATTTTACCACATTAAGTGGCAGTACACAAGATATTACCCTGTCGTATCATATATTCGGTCAGCCGTTACATTCGGCACCTATTGTGATGATTAATCATGCGCTTACAGGGAATTCTGAGGTTGCCGGTGAAACCGGTTGGTGGAAAGATGTGGTTGGTAAAGAAAAATGTATAGATACCGATAAATATACCATCCTGGCATTTAATGTACCCGGGAATGGTTATGACGGTATTTTAATCGAGAACTATAAAGACTTTGTCGCAAGAGATATTGCCAGAATATTTCTTTTAGGTTTAGATTCATTAAAAATCGATCATCTTTTTGCCTTAGTTGGTGGTTCTTTGGGTGGCGGAATTGCCTGGGAAATGGCGGCGCTTAGTCCAGAAATTACCGATAATTTAATCACGGTGGCCACAGATTGGAAATCGACTGACTGGCTTATCGCCAATTGCCAGATTCAGGAATTGTTTTTAAATAATTCTAAAAATCCGGTGCATGATGCGCGCATGCATGCGATGCTGTGTTACCGAACCCCGGAGTCGTTTAAATCCCGTTTTAAAAGAACCACAAATGAGGAACTTCAGGTTTTTAATGTAGAAAGCTGGTTGCTACATCACGGCGCGAAACTTCAGGAACGTTTTCAGGTGGGAGCTTACAAATTAATGAATCAACTTTTAAAAACTATCGATGTTTCCCGTGGCCGTCCAGAATTGGACAAAGTATTGGAGAGTATTAAAGCCAATATTTGCATTATTGGGGTCGATTCAGATCTCTTTTTTACAGCAGAAGAAAACAGGGAAACTTATAAGCAGCTAGCGCAAAGCAGCAATAAAGTGACGTATGGCGAAATTCATTCATTACACGGTCATGATGCATTTTTAATCGAATTTAAACAACTGGAGAATATAATTGCAGGCATTTTTCAAAAAGCAAATAAAATGAAAGTAGTAAAGTTTGGCGGAAAATCTCTAGCCAACGGAGAAGGTATCAATAGGGTTTTAGAAATTATAGAAGAAAAGATTCAAAATGAAGAGCGTATTGCAGTGGTGGTTTCAGCACGAGGAAAAACCACAGATCAGCTTGAAAATTTACTGGAGAAAGCATCAGAGAACGAAGATTTTGCTTCAGCTTTCGAGAAGTTTAAAGCCTATCAGATTTCCGAATATGATTTTGTAGATTTTTCCGAAGAATTTAAAAGTATCGAGAAGCTACTTGAAGGTGTTTGTTTGCTTGGTGATTATAGCCCTAAAATTAAGGATCAGTTACTTTCTCAGGGAGAACTAATGTCGGCTAAATTGATTACTGAAATTTTAAAAAAACGTGGTTATAAAGCCAATTTTACCGATAGCCGCCAGTTGATAAAAACCGATGATATTTTTGGAAATGCTCAGCCTTTAGAGGTGCTTTCTAAAGAAAATGTCGTAAAGCATTTTGAAGAATTCAATGGTAAAACGGTGAATATCGTGACTGGTTTTATTGGGTCGAATGCTAAAAATGAAACCACCACTTTGGGGAGGAATGGTAGTAATTATACGGCTTCTTTAATCGCGAATTACCTGGATGCCGAAGAGTTACAAAATTATACGCATGTAGATGGAATTTATACAGCAAATCCAGATTTAGTGCCAAGTGCACAACGCATCGAACAGCTGTCTTATAACGAAGCGAATGAGCTTGCGAATTTTGGAGCGACGATTTTACATGCAAAAACAATAATTCCGTTAATCGAAAAGAATATTCCGCTTCGTATCCTGAATACCTTTAATAATGATAATCAGGGCACTTTGATCACGGCAAAACCAAATAAAGAAGGAATGAAATCCCTTTCGGTTTTGGAGCATACAGCCTTGCTAAATCTAGAAGGTCGTGGTCTACTCGGGAAATCTGGTGTGGATGCAAGGATTTTCCGAGCGCTTGGGGATGCACAAATAAGTGTAAGTATTATTTCCCAGGGTTCTTCGGAAAGAGGGATTGGTTTGGTGGTTGATGCTGAAAATGCCATACGGGCCGTAAAAGCTTTAGAACGAGAATTTGAAAGTGATTTTTATTCTAAAGACGTCAACAAAATTTCAGTAGTCGATGATGTTTCGGTGATCTCAATCGTTGGTCAGGATCTAAGTACTTTCCATAAACCATACGATGCCTTAATCAGGAACCAGATCGTGCCGTTGCTTTTCAATAATACGGTAACGGGGAAAAACGTGAGTTTGGTGGTGAAAAAATCTCAGCTTAACAAAGCCTTAAACGTAATTCACGGAGAGATCTTTGAGATTTGTAAAAAGATTAATATCGCGATTTTTGGTCACGGAACGGTTGGGGGCACTCTAATAAGTCAGATTTTAGATTCGGCTGCTTCAATCGAGGAGCGTAAAAAGGTAAAACTGAATATTTTTGCTGTTTCGAATTCCAGAAAATTATTGCTTCATGCTACCGGAATTGGTTCAGAATGGAAAACGCAACTGGAAGAGGCGCAGCAAGAAGCTTCAATTGATGAAGTAATTAAATACGCGAAATTATTCCACCTGGAAAACCTGATTGCGGTAGATAATACGGCCAGTAAGGAGTTTGTTCAGCATTATAATAAACTGGTAGATCATGGTTTTGATTTGGTCTCTTCCAATAAGATTGCAAATACTTTAGATTTTGATTTTTATGCAGCACTGCGCGAAAACTTAGAGAAAAATCAGAAACAATATCTATATGAAACCAATGTTGGTGCAGGTTTACCTTTAATTGATACCATAAGAATTTTACATCTTTCCGGAGAGAATATTACCAGGATTCGTGGTGTTTTTTCAGGAACTCTAAGTTATTTATTCAATACTTTTTCTGCGGAAGATCGATCCTTTAGTAGTGTGTTGAAAGAAGCCATCGACAAAGGATTTACTGAGCCGGATCCTCGGGAAGATTTAAACGGAAATGATGTTGGTCGAAAATTATTGATTTTGGCCAGGGAACTTGACCTTCATAATGAGTTTACTGATGTGAAAATAAATAATCTGGTGCCGGAAGATTTACGTGGTGGTGATGCAAAAACATTTGTAGCGAAATTGGAAGAATTAGATGAGACTTATCAGAAAATAAAAGAAGAGCAAAAACCTAATCATGTTTTACGATATATAGGTGATTTGTCGGGAGATTTGCAGCAGGATAAAGGAGAGTTAGAAGTAAAACTGGTTTCTGTGCCTGATGAAAGTAGTTTAGGGCAGGTAAAAGGAGCCGATTCTATTTTTGAAATTTATACCGAATCCTATGGCGATCGCCCAATCGTGATTCAGGGAGCTGGCGCGGGTGCTGCCGTAACTGCTCGTGGTGTATTTGGTGATATTTTAAAACTTTCAGAAAAGAAATAGTAGGCTTTAATTGCTGAAAATTGAAATGCCAAAAGCCTCATATTCCATAAAATATGAGGCTTTTTTTGTAACAAATCTTCTTTTAATTCGTGGAATAATAAAGAGGAAGTTATGAAGAAAGGATTTTTACTAGTTACATTTTTATTGTTTTCAACTGTTTTTTACGCACAGCATTATACCAAAGAAAAGATTGAAATTCCGTTTAAACTGAGTCCTAATGGGCATATTATGATCAAGGCAAGTGTAAATGGCGTTCCCGGTAATTTTGTTTTCGATACTGGGGCGGGTATGAATTTGCTCACCAAAGATTTTGCCGATAAAATCGATAGTCTTGAAAAAACAACTCATTTTTATACCGGTCATCGCGCCACCGGTGAAGCGATAACTTCAGATTTATATCAATCTGAGGTACTAAAAATAGCAAACTTCAGCATAGAAGATGAGCAATTTGCAGTGTATGATATCGATTTTCCGTTAGATGGATTAATTTCTTTAACCCCACTTCAGCACAAAGCTTTTACGGTCAATTTTGAAGAAAATAAACTGGTTATTGAATCTGAAGAATCACTTCGGCGAAGGAAAGAGAATATAAAGTTCGAAATGCCATTGGAAATTAATAATGACAGAAATGTAAAAGTGAGTGTTGGAACAATTGTACAACTGGATTCTTTAGAATTACACGTTGGTTTAGATAGCGGTGCCGGTTTTGATGTTTATCGTTTTAATTCCAGATATATGGAAGCCCTTGGGATTGATTCTACACAGGTAGAATCTAAATATATCCCGAGTTCTTTTAAGCCCGAACAAGGAAATCAGTATTATTTTGCGGAAGTATCCAGGCTTAGTGATTTAAAAGTAAATGCTGAGCAGATTGGTTTTCGAGCAACATTTATCGACGGACTAATCTACGAAGGGATTATGGGAATTAACTGGATTGGTGAAATAATTACTTTTGATATCCCAGCCAAACGTATACTGGTCAATTAAGTTTAGTTTTTAATATAGGTTAAGGTGTTTCCCCTTTCTAAATAGATTAATGAAATAATAGTATCGTTCCACTCATTAACGATATATCGAAGGGCGGAGGAGTCGTTCTTTAAGGTTAAAAATGGACCTTTTTTTAGAAGTGTACCGTCTTTATATAAAGTATCGGAAAAGTTCATTTGATAATGATCTGAAGCTTTAGTTGTGTTACCTGTATAAAACATGATGAGCGAATCTTTTTTAACTTCAATACCAGCTAGAGAATCCTGACTACTATAATAGGTTGTAGAATGTTGTGACGGTAAAGTAGATTTTAAAGTGTCTCTCTTAACTTTTTGAATAGGTGTAGAAACATTATCTACTGTAGTTTCTGATTTTTTTGAAGCGTTTTGCTGATTCTGGTTATTGCAGCTAACCGATATCATCAAAAGGGAAATCAAGTAGAAAAAGTGTTTTGTCATCAGTAAAGTATTAATGTTTTTTTTGAGTAAGTTCAGTAAACAAACTCTCCAGATTTTTGGTTTTTTGATTCAGTTGAAGTGTTTTTAGTCCGTTATCATGTGCAAAATCAAAAACTGTTGAACGCATATCTTCAGCAGTTTCAAATGTGAGTTCATACACAAAACCAGCGGGATTTTTTACATCTTTTAAGTGCGGAAGCTGTTGTAGGGCGATCATTTCAATACGATAATCAAATTCTACTTCGATTATTTGCTCCTGGCCTTTTCTAAGATCGACTAATTTCTGGTTGGTGATAATTTCACCATGATTAATGATAATTACTCGATCACAGATGGCTTCAACTTCCTGCATAATGTGGGTAGATAGAAAAATGGTTTTGTCTTTAGCAATATTTTTGATCAGGCTACGAATTTCGACAAGTTGGTTGGGATCAAGACCAGTGGTAGGTTCATCTAAAATAAGCACCTGAGGGTTGTGCAATAATGCGGCCGCCAGACCCACACGCTGGCGATATCCTTTAGAAAGCTGATCAATTTTTTTATTGGCTTCGGGAGTGAGATTGGTTAATTTAATCACCTCTTCTATACGCTCTTTTTCGGTACCGTAGATTTTAGCATTAAAAGCTAAATATTCGCGCACATACATTTCAGCATATAAAGGATTGTGTTCCGGCAGGTAGCCAATACTTTTTTGTAAATCGTTTAATTGGGTTTCGATGTCATATCCATTTACGCTGGCCGTACCTTTAGAAGGTTTTAAATAACCGGTTAGGATTTTCATAAGTGTCGATTTTCCGGCGCCATTGGGGCCAAGAAAACCCACGATTTCTCCTTTATTAACAGAAAATGAAACCTGATTTAGGGCTTTTTGATCCCCATAAAATTTTGATATGTTTTCTACTGAAATGGACATAGCAGGAGCTTTAGGTCAAAAGTAAGCATAAAATTAGCGCACTAAAAAGTACTTTGGTGTATTATTTATTTCACATTAAAAACTTAGTTTCTAACTTTATTCCATGGCTATTTTTCCTATCATCCTTCTCCCGCAAATACTGGACTAAGATAACGGCAAATGATTATGAGATATAGAAGGTTTGATTTCTAGTAATTTAAATTCTATTCTAATGCTCACCGTGTGATTTTCGTTAAAGAAAGGGAAAATGTTAGACTACTTATTTACTTCTGTTGTTAAGAGGTAAATAGCCCGGATTTATAGCTAATTGAAATTTAAAAGCTTATCTGGTGTGTAAGTGTTTGTGAAACAAAATGTTACTTTTAAATTATTTTTTTAAATAATATTTATTTGGCGAAAAATAGCTGTATATTTGCGCCCTTTAAAAACAGGCTTTTATGGCAGCTATTAAAAATATTGCAATTATTGCGCACGTAGACCACGGTAAAACTACCCTGGTTGATAAGATCATGTACCATTGTCGTTTATTTCGAGAAAACGAGAATACAGGTGATCTTATTTTGGATAATAACGATCTTGAAAGAGAGCGTGGTATTACCATCACTTCTAAGAATGTATCTGTAGTTTATAAAGATACAAAGATTAACATTATCGATACTCCTGGTCACGCCGATTTTGGTGGAGAGGTAGAGCGTGTGCTAAATATGGCAGATGGTGTTTTACTTTTGGTAGATGCTTTTGAGGGGCCTATGCCGCAAACTCGCTTTGTGTTACAAAAAGCAATTGATCTTGGTCTTAAGCCTTGTGTTGTTATAAACAAAGTCGATAAAGAAAACTGTACGCCAGATGAGGTACACGAAAAAGTTTTTGACTTAATGTTTGAACTTGGAGCTGAAGAATGGCAGTTAGATTTTCCAACGGTGTATGGTTCTGCCAAGAACAACTGGATGAGTGAAGATTGGAAAAACCAAACTGAAAATATCGAGCCATTACTGGATATGGTGATCGAGCATATTCCTTCTCCAAAAGTAGATAAAGAAGGAACACCACAAATGCTTATTACTTCTTTAGATTTTTCTTCATTTACAGGAAGAATTGCAATTGGTCGTTTACAACGAGGTATTTTAAAAGAAGGGATGAATGTTTCTTTGGTTAAAAGAGACGGCTCTATTAAGAAAACAAAAATAAAAGAGCTTCATACTTTTGAAGGCCTGGGTAGGCGTAAGATAGAGACTGTAGAAGCTGGTGATATTTGTGCGGTAGTTGGATTAGATGGTTTTGAAATTGGGGATACTATTGCTGATTTTGAAAATCCTGAAGGTCTTAAAACTATAGCTATCGATGAGCCTACAATGAGTATGCTTTTCACTATTAACGATTCTCCTTTCTTTGGTAAAGATGGTAAATTTGTAACCTCGAGACATATTAAAGAAAGACTAACTAAAGAATTAGAGAAAAATCTTGCATTGCGGGTTAATGAAACAGATAGTGCAGATAAATTCTTAGTGTATGGTCGTGGGGTATTGCATTTATCGGTACTTATCGAGACAATGCGTCGTGAAGGCTACGAACTACAAATAGGACAGCCACAGGTAATCATTAAGGAAATTGATGGTGTAAAATGTGAGCCGGTGGAAGAACTAACGATCGACCTTCCAGAGAATGTATCTGGTAAAGCGGTAGAAATGGTAACGCTTCGTAAAGGAGAAATGTTATCTATGGAGGCTAAAGGAGAGCGTATGGTTTGTGAATTTATTATTCCTTCTCGTGGAATTATAGGTTTACGTAACCAGTTATTAACTGCGACTGCCGGAGAAGCGATTATGGCACACCGCTTTAAAGAATACCAACCCTTAAAAGGTGGAATTCCAGAGCGTTTAAATGGTTCTTTAGTTTCTATGGAAAAAGGTACTGCAATTCCTTATTCTATTGATAAACTTCAAGACCGCGGGAAGTTTTTTGTGGATCCGGGAGAAGATATTTATGAAGGTCAGGTGATTGGTGAAAATTCACGCCAGGATGATATGGTGGTAAATATTACCAAAACCAAAAAGCTTTCTAACGTACGTTCCTCAGGAGCTGATGAAAAAGCGAAGATCGTTCCTGCAATTAAGTTCTCTTTGGAAGAAGCTTTAGAATATATTCAAAAAGATGAGTATGTAGAAGTTACTCCAAATCACTTACGTCTAAGAAAGATTTATCTGACAGAAAACGACAGAAAAAGAAATAAGATTATTTAATTGATCTTTTATACTGAAACAAGAACCTCACAGTTACCCGCTGTGAGGTTTTTTTATGATTTGAAGTGGGTGGCGATATGAAATTAGTATTTTGTTTGGATAGCGGAAAATGATATAAATGCGATCTAATTATTTTTTGGCTTACCTCCATTTTTTATTTTTAATTTATTGATGTGTTTTTTGCATTTAATTGAGTTATTTTTATTTATTATATTCATAATCAATAGATTGTAT
>CETT01010391.1_pt1 | contig 11315 bp, 5 predicted proteins | sample 356361 | NCBI WGS metagenome assembly CETT01 (sample SAMEA2622429, study PRJEB7988) | marine metagenome | isolation source: saline water (ENVO:00002010), including | reverse complement strand
CTTGAAATCAACATCCCTGAAGGTGAAATTTTGCATGAGCGAACCGAACCATACGAGGTGGTGACACGACACATCGTCGGTGAAAGCGCCACAAAGATTCGCGAGGCAACACTCACGTTGATGACAAATTCTGCAAGCACAAACCCGACCCTCTTCTGGCAAGATGGTGATGTGTTCCCTTCGCCAAACGATCCAGAAGGCTACGTTGTGATGGACGGGAATTCCTACTCGATCCTCAACAACAGCATTCTTGAAATCCACTGGCTGTTCCGAATTACCAGCGAATTCCCAGACCAATTCAACGTCCGATTCAAAACAGGATGTTTGGATGACAGTGGTTCCGCTGGATTCGCTCCACTGGACCTGATCAGCGAAGAGGGTCTACGTGTCAATCGAACCTTCGGACTTGGTTGGATGAAGGTCAGAGACATCGAGGGCGATTTGGTGCGGGATGATGTTCCAAACAATGCATGGGTTGCTGCAGGTGAAACACTTCACTTCCAAGGTGCGATGTGGTTCATGGAATCGGAAGATGCTCCGCTTGACAGTGCATTCGATGTCCGTGTTTCACGAAACGGATGGGTCGAATCAACGGCGAGGGATACAACCAACAACAACGGTTCCTTCTTCATCAGCGTGGTTACGCCAAACATCGACGTCCCTGACGGATTGAATTACGAAGTCCAAACCTACAACGAGCGGAACCCAACGCATGTCATGGCGCCAAACTCGGATTGGAGTCGTACCTTCCGTGTTGATGCTACGCCACCTGAACGACGAGCAGTCTCACCGATAGATGGCTCCTATGAGGCAGGTGTCAATCAACAAGATGTACGAATACTCGTTCACGACGAAGTCGGCGTACCGATGGAATTGACTCTGATGTACTGGGTCGAAGCTGACCACGATCTCAATCGGAACGGAATCGCCGATGATTCCGAGTATGCAAGCAAACGTGTCACCAACATGAGTGAGAGTAAGAGCAAGTGGTTCATGACCACCATCGACCACTCACGAAACCCGAACATGGGTCGCGTCTCCTATTACTGGTCGGGCGGTGACCAAGCAGGCAACCCTGTCTTTTACACTCAATACGACGATGAGGGCGTCTTGTACAACCTCAATTCAGGACCCGGATTTAATTTCGATGATGCGACCTTCCAAACTCGAAAAGACTCTGAAGCCATCTTCACCGGTCTTGAATGGGTTGGGCACGGCGACGATGAACCTGTCTTTGCAGGTCTTGAACAATCCATCACTGTCGGATTCATCGATGCCAACACAGCGATTGACTTTGAGCACATCTCCCTCGTCTTTGACTTCGAAGGACCCAACCCAAGTCGAGATGCTCAGCGAATCTCGTATTCAGGATTGAACAATACGTTCTGGAGTGAGAGCGATTACATTCATCTCTTACCAACCAGCACGATGATGGAAACGACCAACGAATCTGGACTTCCTTGGATCATCGTCACCTACAATTTCGTCTTTGCTTGGGATTGGCCTGATGAAGAAATGGGCGATCTTGCTCTGTTGTTCAAAGAACGTGGCTCAATGGAAGACAGGGAGCTGCTGATTCTCGAGCACACCTTCCGTGTCGAAAACGACTTCACGCTCTCACCAACGGACTACATCGTCGAGGACGTCAGTGAACCAAGAACCGGTCCTGTTGCGGACGGTACCCGTGTTCGCAAGGACGATCGATTGGCATTCAGTGGCCGTGTTGTTTACGAAGGAAGCAACGTACCAGCACCTCGTGACGTCGGAATACTCGTGGAAGTCTTCGATGGTGAAAAGCTGTGGAGCGATGGGTCACTGACTGAAGACGGCGAATATCTGATCGAGGTTCCACTTGATTCAGCAAAGTCCCTGCAGTCTTCGCCGAGTCGGACATGTTTGATTTCCATCACGAACATTCCAGGTCGTGGAGAAGACATGACAGGAACGCTTGTTTCAACCACTCTGCAGGTGATTGTCGACGATGCTGCACCTCGAGTTGTACGACGAATGGCGCCGTTGAATATCATCGACGTCTCTCCTTCGAACGACTTAACCTCCATCTACGTTGAATTCCAAGGTTCAGAAGACGCTGATTTAACGGGTTCAGAACAAATGGTTCATTGGGTCATGCGTGACCAAACTCGTACGGTTACCATCGGTGCTGGTTCTTCCGTCCTAGGGATGCAGCAAGACGGTCAAACCGTGTACTGGACCGGTGAAGTCGATATCACAGCCGGTGGAACCATTGTCCCACAATCCGGCGATTTCATTGGGTTCTACGTAACGGGTTGGGACGCTGCTGGAAATCAATTCCCTGTGGTTTCAAATTCTGAAGCAAGTCCAATACCTGAATTGGCCTTTGACGATACGGACTTTGAGCGACAATGGGTGCGCTTGGGCGCTGTTGGACCCGAACTGCGCGTTCAATCGATTACTGTCTCCGATGACCACGTCTCTCCAGGAAGCGATGTTGAGATTACAGCATCTGTGATTAACAACGGAGGATCAACGACGTCTCAATTCAAGGTGGCCTTCTTTGCAGGCGATTCAGATGAACCGTTTGACGTCAAGGCCATTATCGGTATCGAAGGCGGAGAAGTCATTCCTGTCACCGTCAATTGGGAAGTCGAGGACGTCGATCGTGTTCGAGTTGAAGTGGACTACGGGGATGTATTGGTCGAAGTCAACGACAACGACAACACCGCTGAACACGACATCAACATCGCCTATGGCCAATATCTTGGCTGGTTGGATTCCCCACGTGAGCATCCTCTCGCATGGATTTTTGCCATCTCCACCGTGTTCATTCTCATCTTCGTCGCCACAGTCGCAAGCCGAACAGCAGTCGACCACGGTGATGGTGCATTTGCTGAAGACGAGGAAATGGATTGGGAACACGACGAAGACGACTACGACGATGATGACTACGACGAAGACGACGTCGACTGATACCTCATTCAGTGACAAATCCTCAAGAAGGGTGGGCAGACAGAACACTCCGCGGGGGTGGGGAGAGTATGTCAGATGTCTTTTCCAACCTCCATCCACAACTCCAATCTTTTCTCTCAGCACGTGGTTGGAAACCAACACCTGTTCAGGAACAAGCATTGCCTGATCTGATCGATGGAAAGGAACGTTTGCTCATCGCCCCAACGGGTTCCGGAAAGACACTCGCCGCCGTACTTCCCCTTCTCCATCGCTGTAAAGTGGAGAATTGGAAACCCTTGTCAATCCTCTACATTACACCACTACGAGCCTTGAATCGAGACGTTGACCGACGACTTGCTGAGTTGAGTGAAGCGCTAGAATTACGATTCGCCCTTCGCCACGGAGACACACCGACGAACGAGCGTTCACGCCAAGTTCGTCGACCGCCTCACCTTCTTGTTACAACGCCCGAGACGTTCCAACTGATGTTCACAGGGCATCGTTTGCGTGCAATGCTTTCATCGGTTCAGGCCGTCGTCATCGACGAAGTGCATGATTTGGCTGGGAACGAACGTGGATGGCAGTTGAGGTTGGGATTGCAACGATTGGAAGCGCTCTGTGGACGTACATTGCAAAAGGTTGGTCTTTCTGCAACTGTGGGGAATCCAGATCAGGTCGCATCATGGATTTCCAACGAGTCGTGTCAACCGATTCTTGCCCCTGCGGAACGATCAACTGTCCTGACGGTCGAAACGGCTCCTCCACTGGCTGAGGACGAGGTTGGAGCAATGGAGATGCGGTTGTCGCCACGAGCGCATGCGACGTTCCGCTTGTTGGCTGAAATCGTCGAGAACGACCCGCCCTGTCTCGTCTTCGTCAACAGTCGAAACGCTGCGGAAACAGTGGCTCAGCGATTGCAAACCATGGCTCCACAGCTGATGATTGGTGTGCATCATGGTAGCCTTGCTGCAGAAACTCGGCAGGAAATGGAAGAAAACATTCGCAGTGGGACGCTTCAGGCGCTTATTTGCACCTCAAGCCTTGAACTTGGTATTGATGTTGGTTCAATACGAAAAATCGTACAATTGGAAAGCCCTCGTTCGGTTGACCGGATGTTGCAACGTGTTGGTCGAGCAGATCATCGCATCGGTGGAATCGGTCGTGGCCATTTGCTCGCTTGGGAAACCGATGGTATCGCTGAATCCGCTGTTGTCGCCCATCGTTCACATCTTGGTTCAATCGAAGACGTTGAATGGAGAACGCGTCCTTACAGCATTGCTGCAAACCAAATAATGCTCATGGCTCACAGTTTCAAAGTGGTTCGAATCGATGATGTTCACGAAATCTTTGAACAAACCGAGCAATTTGAGGATTGGACTCGAAAGGATACCGAGAATGTCCTCGCCGTCCTCGCTGATCGTTGGCTCTTGCGGTATTCCCTTACTCCAAACGAGACGCCATGGTATCGCTGGCCGAAGCATCTCTACCTTGCAGCCAAAGAAGCGATACCTGATGGCGATTCTTGGCCTGATGAATTGCCGCGTTATGACGTGACTGATGATGACATTCCTGTTGAGTACAAAAGCATGCGAATGCCTGTTCCGCAAGAATTCAAGGATGGATGGTTTGCTTCAGCCGGACGTACTCGTCGATGGGTTGAACATCACCTCTCCATGATTCCAGACAAGCAATCCTACAGAGTTCGTGACGTTGTAACGCGCCGAACCATCGGGAATGTGGACGAAGCATTCGTTCTCGAACTCAATGGAAGCGGTGAAGAAGAGGATGGTCGTACACGTCAATTCGTAATGGCAGGACGGACATGGACCATTGTCGATGCTGATCCTGAACAAAGTGAAGTCCTGGTCGCTCCAGTTTCCATCCAAGGTGAAGCACCGACATGGGTCGGTGAACTACCTCCTGTTCCAGCTGTAGTGGCTCGGAACATCGGTCGACTTCGTCGATTGATCGCCGAAGACTTTGGTCTCGTTGAAACACAGCAAAGCGAACGGATAGATGTTGCAGGACTCCTCGCCCACGATGGCCATCCTTTGACGTCGTATCCACTCGATGGAGAAGCCATTGGACTCTTGGCAGACACCATTACACGACACATCGATGCGACAGAAGCGTTGCCTGATCAGCAAACCATCACCATCGAGCGACGTTCAGAAGCGCTCGTAGTCAACATCTGTCAAGGGACATTGATCAACGAAACCATCGGACATCTGCTCCTTGCCATGGCATCAACACGAACGGGAAGATGGGGTGGATTGATGATTGAAGCAACCCGCATCCACATTTCAGGGGCAGACATTGAACCGGAAGATATCGTCAGTTGGTTGAATGAACTTCCTGCGGATGGAATCGAGGGCCTCCTCTCTGTTACGTTACCAAATTCTCGTCAAGTACGTTGGAGATTTGCACAGGTTGCGAAGACCTTTGGAATTCTTCAGCATGGTGTCGACCCTCGGAAAATCAACCTCGCGGCACTGGTTCGAAAGTATCGAGGAACCATCGTTCTCGAGGAAGTTCTCAACAAACTCTACTATGAGCGAATGGACATTGAGGGAGCAAAGGACGTTCTTCGGGGAATTCAATCAGGACTCCTGGATGTGATTGTGACATCGGCTGGACCCCTTGGATTGTCGGATCGAAGTCAACGTGACTTGTTGTTACCAAATTGGGACAACGAGGCTGTTCGAGCACAATTGCGTTTGCGTTTGATGAACGAACGTGCTGTACTTTGTTGTCTCAAATGTCGAGCGATTCGAAGGTTCCGAGTTGAGCGTTATCCGGAATTAACAAGTCCAGGAGAATGCATCTCTTGTCAAGGCCAGATGTTGGTTTGTGCCCGTGAAGGGCTCGAGAAAATGCTTGAAGAATGGGTGGTTTCTGAAGAGGAAAGCGATCGAAATAGAATGATTCGCAATGCTTCACTCATCCGAACGCATGGGTTCCATGCAATTGTGTGCCTCATGGCACGGGGCGTTGGTGAAGCAACGGCCCAAAGGATTCTTCGAAAAGGTCACAACAACAACGTCGAAAGTCTGCTTCAATCGATTCACCATGCAGAGATTGAGTATGCTCGTACTCGACGATTCTGGGGTTGATTACTCGAATTCAACATTTCGAAGCGTGATACCTGCTTCTTTCATCATGTTGGTTGAACGAGTGAAATCCTCCAGCCATCTCTCAGGGGTGTTGTTTGCTCCTGCATATACAACTTCCACAATACCTGCTTGAATCAAAGAACGGGCACAGCGTGTGCATGGAGGCCATGTTACGTAAGCTGTGCAATCTTTGAGTGATACGCCGACACGTGCTGCATGCATGATTGCATTTTCTTCAGCGTGACAAATCAATGGGTACTTTTCTTCACGATCCGCCAAACGTTCCTCTGAATCTTCAATTCCACGCGGGAATCCATTGAATCCTGTTGAGCGAATCTCTCTGTCCGCCCCAACGACAACACAACCCACCTTTGTTGACGGGTCTTTGCTCCAAGAACTGATGTGGTTTGCTAATTCTAAAAAACGGACATCCCACTTCGAACTCATCTTGACCGTCTCTGGGTTATGCTTCATCTCTTTGAGCCTTTGCAGGGAACAATTCCATGTGTTCTGAATCCCACAATTCCATCGCTTCAAACAGTTCACCGATGAGATACAGTGAGCCAAGAGCAACTGTAAACTCTGGCTGAAGTTCGCTCAGCAAAGCGTTTGATTCGTGAGCATCCTCACATTCATGCAGCTTGCTTGATGAATCCCAATCCAATTCACGTAGTGCTTCCAAAGGAACAGCAGAGTACCGACCAAATTGTGGTTGTGTGAGAATGATGTGTTTCGGTGGATGATCACTGCAGAACTCGATCAGAGGTCTTGCAAACGCAGCTAAATCATGCTGTGGTGTGCATCCGAATACCAGCACCCATGATGGAGTCTGAACGATGCGGCTCTTTAGTTGGGGAAAGATTCTGTTGAGTCCACTTGGATTGTGGGCTGCATCAAAAAGAACCGATCCATCCCAAACCATTGGAATTTCTTGAAATCGACCCGGCCAGTTCAATCGGTCAATCGATTCGCTCAAACCGGTTGAATCAATGTTCAGTGTTTGCAAGGTCGTTTGAGCAAGAAGGAAGGCTTCGTGCAGAACTGAATCCGATTCCGAAACACGGACCCATTGCAGCAATGCTGTTTCCTTGAATTCTCCAAGTTCAACACGCCCCGCATTCTTGGCCTCCTGTTCGATGGAATGAATTGCATCCAACTCACTGATTTCTCGAACAACCATGGGCTTACCCGGCCGTGCAATCGCTGCTTTTTCTCGGGCGATATCAGCGAGCGTGTCGCCCAAAATGTCTCGATGTTCAAGACTTAGTGAAGTGAGTACAGCAACATCAGCAGGAAGGATGCGCGTTGCGTCGTATCGGCCGCCAAGACCTGTTTCGACGATGAAGAAATCCGTGGAATTGCCATGAGCGCAGAGACAGGATACCAAGAATGTAATTTCAAAGAAGGTCAATTCAATGTTCATTTGTGATTCTACATCACGTATCTTCGAGAGCAACTGTTCAAATTCTTGAGGCGAAATTGGCCGACCATCAATGCGTATCCGTTCCTCAATTCGAACGAGATGCGGGGATGTGAACATCACCGTTGAGTGGCCAAGGGTATCCAAATGTGCTGCAAATGCTGCACAAAGTGTTCCTTTGCCGTTGCTTCCAGCAACATGAATGATGGTTGCTTGATACGGTGCGAGCAGCAAGGCTTGATGGGCTGCATGAACGCGTTCAAGACCAAGTTCCATGCCTCGTTTCTTGCTCTCAGCAAGCCATTCACGAACGTTGGATGACATCGACCTCGACCATGCCTTGCGGATGGTTCTCATAGGTGTAGCGATGCGCCAATTGTCTCTGCAACCGTCGATGCGCTCAAATGTGGTTCGTGTCTGGAGGTGGTATGAGCGACGTCGCTGGAGACTTTCGACGCCAACTCCCGTCCATGATCGGGATGGCAGGAATGTTCGTTGCCACCATCTTCCTCGCAATCTACATTCGTCCGTGGTACGACAGGGCCGGTTTGCAAGCCTTTGGCGAGGCAGGAGCATCGCAGTTGCGTTACATCGGTCTCGAATTGGTCATGATTTTCATCTTTACAGCAGCCATTTTGATGCTTGCAAAATACAAGAAAGAGTGGGTCATCAAGTACGGCATCATGGGGATTCTCTTCATTGCCCTCCTCTATTCAAGCATTCCACTCGCTCATCAAATCATGGTCGATGACAGCGTTACTCCGTTTGACTATCAGTCGACCAATGAAACTGAGGCGACGTATCTTACTGAGGTTGGAATGGATCAGTACCTTGATTCGGTTCGTTCAAGTCAAGATGGTGAATTCATCAATACGATTCGACTCATGCAATGGGGTTCTGAAACTCCAATTTGGGAGACTCCTATCTCTCATGGAGCAGCAGACGAGTTCTCTGGATTGATGGTCGCACTTGGACCAGACTCAGTCACCATCAACAACGCTGCATTGATTCACACGCTCTCACTTTCTGATGGAACCCATGAATCAACCTATGAGTGCTTTGAATACGATGAAGATGGAAACGTCCAATCCATCCTGACGACAGGTTGTAACCTGGCGACTGAGACTGAAGATGCTGTTTACGTCATCGATGGTGCAAATCGAATACACCGTTACAACACATTCGAAGAGTACCCCAATGTTATGACAAAACAAGCCACATGGCAACTTCCGAGTGAAATGAACGTGAATGAATTGGTCGAGGCTGAACTTTTGGATGACCAGCATCTTTTGGTCGTTAGTACCAACTATGCAGGTGTGATTGTACTCAATGAAACAGCAGGACTTGTCGAAGGAATCGATTTGTATGAACCTGTCCAAATTCTCATCCATGCCGAGTCTGCGGCTGGATTCTCAGCATTGGATATCGGTTATTCCAACGTCGCAGATGTCACGATGGAAGAAGCCACTGATGGTGAACAGCTCATCGTTCTGGGGACCAACGATGGCGACATCCTTGCTTGGTCCTACACGCCGCAAGCGACCGAACACTTTGCAGAGGAACCACGAGTGAGCATCAGCAATTTCGCTGAGAGCATCCGTGATGTACGTTTGACAGACATCGATGCAACCGGCTACACGGAGTTGTTGATCACAACCGACCAAGATGCTCGACTTCTGTACGGCTCGTCCATGGTCCAGCGTTTGATTATCGATGTTCCAGAAGGCGAGGACGTTGCCGTTGCCTTTGGTGAAACGCTCCAGGATGTCGAGGACGATACGATTCACCTCTATGCGACCGTAATCGATGGAACGTACACCACCTCCAATGGTGTTGTCGAGTCGTCGATGTTCCTCGTCGATGGTCTCGTCATGGAGGACATTCCGACCATCATCGGCCTCCTCATCAGCCTCCTGCTCATGATTCTTCTCTACGTGCACAGCGAATGGTACGTTGTCAACACGGTCGGAATTCTTGTTGGAAGCGGTGTGATTGTTATGCTTGGTGTTTCCTTCGTTCCAACTCTGATTATGGTCTTCATGATAGCTGCAGCGGTGTACGATGCATGGGCGGTGTACAAATCCAAACACATGCTCGATCTTGCTGATACGATGATGAATCTCAATCTACCAATTTTGCTGGTAGCGCCTCAAGATTCGGAATATACGATGCGAACGGAGCGAACTACTGTTCATGATACGAATGAGGAACCAATCGTCTCTCACCCAACAGTACCACAGGAACGTGTTGTTGCGAAGAGCAACGATGCGATGCTCATGGGCCTCGGTGATGTCATCTTCCCAGGTATGCTCGTTCTCTCAACACTGCAATACATCAGTGGCGATAATGGCTTGATTATGGCGATGACGACCCTCGTTGGCAGTCTCATCGGCTATTCTATCTTGATGTATTACGTCGGTAAAGGACAGGCCCAAGCAGGTCTTCCCTTACTGAACGGTGGCGCCATCCTCGGGTACTGTGTTGGTGGCTTATTGACGATTGGTATGGCGATGTTCCAGTTCAACATCAGTTTTTGAGAGATGATTCGCAATGCTTGATATTCATTTGTTCCGAGAAGAGGTCGACAAAATCCGTGCCGACCATGACCGACGTGGCATTCCACACGACAACATCGAGAAAGTGATTGAACTCGATACGCAGTGGAAACTCATGCTCCGTGAAACCAATGAATTGCGACGGAAGAAGAATGAGGCTGCTCGAGGTATTGGAGCTGCAAAAAAGTCTGGAGATGAAGCCGAAGCACAACGTATTCTTTCCGAGGTTGCGAATCTTGGTGAGCAAATTTCAGAGATGGAGAACAAGACAGATGCGCTCCTCTCAGAACGAGATGCGATTCGTATGTCGATTCCAAACATCTTGCATCCTGAAGTGCCATCGGGTGCTGATGAATCGGGTAATACGAAGCATTCTCTCCATGGTGAGAAGCCTTCCTTTGATTTTGAACCGAAGACTCACAATGAGTTGATCGACGAAAACAAATGGGTCGATTTGGAACGTGCTGCAAAGATTACTGGAAGTCGATTCTACTTCCTCAAAGGCGACCTTGCGCGTCTTGAAATGGCTCTACAAGCCTATGCAGTGGATTTTATTCAACAACGTGGGTTTACCTTTGTTCAACCACCAGTCATGATGAATCGAGCTGCATACGAGGGCGTAACCGATCTATCAGATTTTGAGACGGTCATGTATGGGGTCGATCCAGATGGTTACTACATGATTGCAACTTCAGAACACCCTCTTACTGCAATGTACATGCAGGAAACGATTCCAGAGGAGCTTCTTCCGTTGAAAATCGTCGGCGTTTCATCCTGTTTCCGCAGAGAAGTTGGCGCTCATGGACAATCAGACCGAGGAATTTGGCGAGTCCATCAATTTACCAAAGTTGAACAAATCATCATTGCAACGCCTGAGACATCTTGGGACTTGCACGAAGAGTTGCTCCAGAATTGCGTTGACCTATGGGATGCATTAGGCTTGCATTACGAAGTCGTCAACATCTGTACGGGCGATATGGGGACTGTTGCTGCACGAAAGTATGATCTTGAAGCGTGGTTGCCTGGTGCAAACGCCTTCAAGGAGATTGTTTCCTGTTCGAATTGCACCGATTATCAGGCGAATCGGTTGGAGATCCGATACGGAACACCCGGTCATCCAAATCAACCAATGGCCCACACACTCAACTCCACTGCGGTTGCTACATCTCGGGCACTGGTCGCCATTATCGAGCAAAATCAGCTCGCAGATGGACGGGTTCGAATTCCTGATGTTTTGCAATCGTACATGCAAGGACAAGAGATTCTCGAGCCTTGTCAATGGTAGCGTTAATAAGTACT
>CETT01152624.1_pt1 | contig 11411 bp, 6 predicted proteins | sample 356361 | NCBI WGS metagenome assembly CETT01 (sample SAMEA2622429, study PRJEB7988) | marine metagenome | isolation source: saline water (ENVO:00002010), including | reverse complement strand
GGTCGCGCCCTGAAGGAAATGGACGTCCCCCGAACAACGTACAAGATGATGACCAAGGGGGCGCCTATGACCGGTGACGATACCCGTAAACTGGTCGAAGAACAGCTCAATGCGCTCCAACTGGAATATGTAGATTTTTACGGGTGGCACGGCATCAACAACAAAGACCTGCTTAACGCCGCGGTACAAAAAAATGGACCAGTGGAAACATTACACAAACTGAAGGATGAAGGTTTGATTCGTCATATAGGATTTTCAACACATGGTCCGCTTGACATCATATTAGAAGCCATGCGAACGGATTTATTCAGTTTCCTCAACCTTCATTATTACTATTTTTTCCAGCGTAATTTCCCAGCCGTGCAATTAGCCGATGCAATGGATATGGGCGTTTTTATCATTTCTCCCAATGAGAAAGGGGGGATGCTGTGGAAGCCTTCGGCAAAAGTCGAACAGCTTTGCCAGCCTGATACCCCGGTCCAGTTCAACGGTAAATTTTGTCTGTCTCATCCCCAGATCACGACATTGAGCATGGGCATGCACGAGCCAGAACATTTCTCCCAGAATCTGGCTCTGTTGGTTCAGGAAAAAGACTCCAATCGGCAGTTTTCAGGGATCAAACAAAAAATGGATTCTCAACTGGAAAGAGTCCATGGTCTATGCACTCTTTGCGATAAGTGCATGCCCTGTCCGGAAAATATAAATATTCCAGAAATCCTCCGCTTCAGAAACCTCCTCGAAGGTTATGACATGATAGATTACGGGCGCTTCCGCTATAACATGCTTGAAGGACAGGGACATTGGTTTCCCGGTACTTTTTCTTTCCATTGCACAGAATGCGGAGACTGCCTCCCCCGCTGTCCCGAGAATTTGAATATCCCGAAATTATTATTTGAAACCCACGACAAATTATTTGACCACCCGAAATACTTGATGGGAAAAATTACAAATGCTTTGGGTTCAATACTCAAGCGTTTAAAGCTCTGGAAATGACTTTAAGTAAAAGCATCTACCTACCCCCCCCCATCACTGCCTGTCATTTTTTTAATGAAAACACCTTTAGATATTGACAGTTTAAACAAACGGACCATAATTAATATAATGGCATTATCTGTAAATATAAATATGATTAGCCAATAGAAACAATGGGTCAGAATATAAATTCTTATGATGGCAAAATGGAAGTGACCGACGGAAGGATTCTGATCATTGATGACGAGTCAGAGAATATTGCTATCCTGGAACGTGTTTTAATAAGGAAGCGGATTCAATAATATAAAGAGTATCAGCGATTCCCGTTTGGCGGTAACGACCTACGATGAATATCGCCCGGATCTGGTTTTACTGGATTTGAATATGCCGCATGTAACCGGGTTCGAGGTCATCGATCAGTTAAAAAAGGCCCAAAATGGAAATCATTGAAGGAGAAAAAAGGAACAGGCTTCGAACCACGTATGGTCGATGCGTTCAAAAAAGTATTACCGGAAATGGTTAAAATCGTAAACCGTCTCGCCGACTCCGCAGAAACTGACGGAGAAGAACATTTACTTAAAATATTCCGCACCGCAAGCTAAAAACACATCGACTCTCCTCTTAAATCTCCCCTTGAATCGGCAAAACTGGCCTCCTAGTTACCTGCACCCTCTTCTTGCATTTCTCGGGATAGACATTCATTCAATAGAGACTGGGTATTACGGTAGGTATCGTCCTTCTTCAATACCTGCTGTAAATAGGGAACCGCCTGTCCGCAACGAAGGGTCTTCGCAAAAATTTCACCCATCATATATTGCAAATTGATATCATCTGAATCCACCATAGCGTACCGGCTGCTGTAATCCAAAACTTCCGCAGGCTCTCCCCTGCCGCGATAACCAAAAACAATATTCTGCAATGCCTGCTTGTTCAGAGGTTCCTTCGCCAGGACCTTAAAAGAATAATCCAGCGATTTCTGGTATTCTTTTTTAATATTATAAAACCGTGCCACCGCATTGAGCAGACCCAGGCTTTCCGGATCGGCATCTAACTTGGCATGCAAATCAACCAGCGCGAATTCCTGCATGACAGAACCAAACTGACCCCGGTTGTTCTTGCTGGCTGTTTTGAAAAAAGCCTTCGCCTCCTCCCGTCTTCCCATTTCCATCAGATTAAAACCTGAATACAGATTGGCGAATGAATTCGTGGTTTCTTTCTCTAAAATGATCTGGAGGATTCCAAAACTTTTTTCATATTCGCCAATCTGATAATACGCATGGCCCAGGTTGAGTAAGGCTTCCAGATTGGAGGGGTTAGTATTTACTTCCTGTATCAATGCAGAGACCTGCTTCGTTCCAGCCTGTAAATGGTAGCGCACCAGATCACTGTCTCCTAATTTTATCAAAGCCTCCAGAAGCAGTTCACGGTTTCCGTACATGACCCCGCGTTGGTAGAGGTCCATCGCGTCGTAAATAGTTTCCAGAGTTTTCTGATCCTCGTATGCCATGCCTGAAATCCGACCCACAATCTCCCTGAATGGGGCCCGCATGAACACAAGGTCTTCGCGTCCGTACACGCCTATCACTTTTCCCAGGTCGAGATAAAATTCAATGGCGGGTCGATTGTCGGTTATCACTGACTGTCCTCGGGACAAGTCATTCATCTGGTCCTCCAAAAACCAAATGTTACCGAGAAATGAAAGAACATCAGGAACCTGTATTTCTTTCATGACACGTTTCACAACTGGATCAGAAAAACGATCCTTCAACTTTTCGAAATCAATTTCAATCGGGCTATTCGATCCGATGATGAGTATCTCGTTGGCAACCGGCATCCAAGCAATGGCATGGGGAAACACTGACAGAAAGGTTTTAAAATGCATGAATACTTCATCCTCTCCCTGACTGTGTAATGGAATCCATTGCGCCATGATGCCGCCGGGCTTGAGACGTTTTTGGGCCAACTCATAATATTCACGAGTGTAAAGATTGACGGTGAAAGCGGTACGCGGTGGAGGTGGCTCGGAAGTTATAACGTCATACATTTTTCGAGTGGTCAGCAAATGGTTCCTTCCATCCTGAAGGACAATGTTGATCTTCTCATTTTTGAGAGCAGAGTAGTTGTGTGACGCAAAAACATGACCTGCTTTGAAAACACTTTCTGACAAATCCACACTGTCGACCGTTTTTACTTTTGGGTGCACCCCAGCGGCTCCTGTAGTTTGCCCGGTACCAAAACAAACGACCAGAACATCATCCGGATTATCTACAAGCAGGATGGGTATATGCGCCAGGAGTTTCATGTACCGCGAAGCGACAAAATTAACCGCAGACATGGAAATACCGTTAGTGACAAGTCGTTTTGCATCTGGATCCAGAATGCCGTAATCGTCCTCGAAAACAGCTACGGTATCGGTGAGTCCTTCCTCGAAATACAGCAACTTGCTAATGTCTTTCCGTCCCGTGCTGTCCCGCATAAAAAATCGGTCGAGCAAGTCAGAAGGCACGCCCATATTCACCACAACAATTACCCCTGCCAAAATCACCGTCATCATTTTCCGCAATGCTGTGGTCAGATAACTTCCTGTGAGAAACAGGTACATCACCATTATCAGATTGAATGTCGCGATGAGAAGCAAGCTTTGTTGAATCCCCAAACTGGGCAGGAGCAGGAAACCGGCAACAAGCGATCCAAAAATCGCACCCAAGGTATTCGCCCCATAGATTTGCCCGGTTCCTCTTCCTATATGCTCGTGGCCTCCTGAAATCATCTTGATGAGGATGGGAAAGCTCATGCCCAAAGCGATCGTGGGCAACAAAATGAGAGCCGATGAATCCATAAAATACCGGCCAAACGCGACTGCTGGTTTCTGCAGGTTATAACTATTCCATGGCGCTGAAAGTAATTGCTCCATGTTGTATAAAGAACCGATCGCATAAAGTCCGATGCCCGCCTGGAGGCCTATCAGGACCGTCCGCAAGTTTAGGTTTGACCGAAATACGGGCACCACCAGCAAACTTCCCAGCGTGATTCCCAATAGGAACACTCCCAACATCATGCTGAAAGAATAAACGGTGCTGGAAATACTGAAGACTAGCAACCGGGTCCACAACACCTCATAAGCCAACGCAGTGAAACCGCAGGCAAAACTGACCGCCATCCATTCCTTCTGCTCCTTCGTCCATTCAAACGATGGCAGGGTAAAACGCGGCAAGCGAAAACTTGGACGAGTCCCTCCAGATTCCTGATAAATCCGAATGGCGCACACCCCGACAAACAGATTCATCAGCGCGGCACCCAACACCGTTTGCAAAACCCCAAAGGCGCCGATTAGAAAAAATCCTGCCACCAGGCACCCGAACGCGGCACCCAAGGTGTTGATACCGTACAAGACTCCCATCTGACTGCCTAGCTTGGTGTTATCTGTAATGTAATATTTGCTGATGATTGGCAGAGTCGAGCCCATCAGGGATGCGGGAATGAACATAAGCCCGAAAGCCATCACAGCCTTGACGGTGTTTTGCACAACAACAGATTCTGGAATAAAAGAACTCAACCAGGAATAAACTGCAGAAAATTCGAAAAGAATCAGGGAAACTATGGAACAAATCACAAATATCAGAATCTCAATCCAGCCATAGATTAACAGCGGAGTGGGCGCCCTCCCGTCCTCGGGCCGGTTCTCATCCCAGTTCTCCTCACTGGAGTTCTTGTTTTCACCCCAAATGTGGTCAATGAAACAACCAAAATAATAGCTTCCGAAACCCAGTCCGGCCATAAATGCCGCCAGAACAACGGAAACGGAGAACACGGTATGTCCGAACACGAGAGTGAGCATACGGGTCCAGACGACCTCGTAAATCAATGCTGTGATTCCAGAAAATAAGAAAAGAAAGTATACGATAGGAGAACGGTTCATCATATGTATGGTTAATTTGCTGGTGATCTAGCAGGTTGCTAAAAAAGTCAATTTGATTAGATTCTATTTAGGTGTCGTGCTGAGTCTGTGGTATTCGACCATTGCTTCATGCCCCGAAGGGGTATGTCGAAGCATATACCCTATTTAACTCAACTTATCACCCTTCGACAAGCTCAGAGCGACAGTCCATTTCCGCTCAAAATACTTTTTCACGATCCTACAAGTTTAAGAATCACCCAAAGTAATTGACATTCAAATCTGCTTCAAGTAGTTTTTAAGTATAGGCTCAACTTAATTTCAAGATTCAACGGAACAGGTCTCGATACCTGTAATATAATTATGACCGATGAAACACCATCAACAGAGAGTATAGACCATCCCTACGCCCGTGAAAACAATGTTGAGTGGGATGCCGATGCCTGGGAGCGAGTGAAGCATGCCCCGGAATTCGTTCGCCCCGGAATTCGCAAGCTCATGGTGCAAAGGGCTGTTAAAAGAGGGTTCAAATATATTAAATCCGATTTCCTGACGGAGATCCGCAATGAGTCCATGATGCTGGTTTCCAAACGAGTGAAGCAGTTCGGATTCGAAGAGTTATCCATGGGTGCCTTTGATGTCGCCAAGGATAAGATGAAGCAAAGTCCGCGAAAAGTTGAAGTGATTGAGGAGATCGAAGATTTTCTATCAATGCGAACGGAGAAGAAAGACGACATCATCGAAAAATTTAAAAACTACATGGAGGTCACGCCAGCCAGTGGAATGCCCTGGAGCAAAGAAGCGTTGGCCAAAATGGAAAAGGTTCCTCCTTTTGTGCTGGGCATGGCCAAACAAACCATTGAAGCACGCGCCAGAGAACGCGGCGACAAAATGGTCAATCCTGGTATCATTGAAGAAGTATTCACCAACATCATGCCCGCCTCAGCCAAACAGGCCATGGGCATGGAGGTGACTGAGGAGGAGTTGAAAGAGGAAACAACCAAGACGGACGCGCCTCAGGAAATGCCAACCTTCGAACTGAAATGGCACGACGATGCGGCACAAAAAGTAATGAAGATTCCGATTTCATTTATTCGGGATATGGCTGTCAAGCGCATCGAGCAGGAAGTCAAAAAAGAAGGAATAGACGAAGTTACCATGGAACTGTTTGAGAAATATCGATTCAGTTTTTAATAATAGAAAGAAGTGTTACGAGCATCACAGCAGATTGGGTATTTCCGGTCGGACTAAGGATTCTGAGCGCTTTAATTGTTCTTTTTAATTTAAACGCAAAGCCTGCCCCGGTAAAAATCAAAAAACCGGGATCTCGACGGTAAAAGTCTTTTTAGCCTCACATCCCAGTGGGGTAATCGAGGAATTCGGATTCGATGCCGAATTTTTCCTGAAGGTGTTTCCCCACGGCTTTGACGCCGCCCGTCTCGGTCGCGTAATGGCCCGCCAATATTAAAACGCAATCGTTTTCCACGGCTTCGTGGAAATGATGGTTGGCGCCTTCTCCGGTTAGGTAAGCGTCTAAACCCTCCGCTGAAGCTTGTCTGAGAATATCTGCCGCTCCACCGGAAACCAGTCCTAGAGTTTTCACCTCTCCTGACCCGATCACTTTGACGGGTGACCCGATTTCGGACTCCAGCTTCGCTCCCAATGCTTCTGCCGAAAGCGGTTCCAGCCTCCCTTTGAATCCTATTTTCTGACCTTCGTATTCTCCAAAAGGCTCGATTTCGGAAAGTCCGGACAAATCCGCCAACGCTTTATTGTTCCCCAATACCGGGTGCATGTCTAATGGCAGATGCGCTGAATACAGGCCCAGATTGTCGCGCATCATCATGGAAAGTTTTTCGTAAAAGTTTCCCCGAATCGGTTGCACGCCCCCCCAAAGCATTCCGTGATGGACGAACATCATGTTACACTTTGCGGCGGTAGCCTTTTCAATTGTTGCCATGCATAAGTCTACCGCCAGCCCGACTTTTTTAATATCGCCGGTGTTTTGAACCTGCAACCCGTTCATCGCGTTAGGCGAATCTTTGATATCTTCAATATCAAGCAGGTTGTCGAGATAATGACTGATCTGTAAAATGTCCATGCACAGAGTATAATTGAGCAAATGATAATTAACAAAAGATTTTGACCCCATAGGGCTATGTTTCGCTTTTGTAGTTGCCCGATTTATTGGGCGGTTTTAGAGGCGCCCGATAAATCGGGCAACTACAAAACTTATGTACCCCCCCTTGCGCAAACTATTGAAGCTTACAGAATTCAATGAGTCTAACTAAAGCACCATGACCCAGTTCATAATTAAAAGTATTGGCCAGCGCATTATCCTGTTGTTTTTTATCTCGGTCATTTCGCATTCGATCGTCCATCTGGCACCGGGAGAACCTAGTTTGGTGGACCCATCCAATCCCAGGATGAAAGCTGAGGATATCCAGCGCATCCGCGCCGCCTTCCATTTGGACGAACCGCTCTACGTTCAATATGTTTACTGGATGAAGGATTTATTCACCGCCGAACTAAAGTCGTTCAAGGACAACCAGCCGGTGCTTAAAAAAATATGGGATCGCTTTCTTAATTCGCTTCCACTGTTCATCGTAGGGACGCTTATCACTTGGTTCCTGGCGTTCCCTGTCGGCATAAAGGCGGCACTCAGTCGCGGCTCTACGTTCGACAAGACGGGAACTTTTCTTTCTTACGCGTTGATTTCCATTCCCGGCTTTTTCCTGTCCTATATCTGCATTATTTTCATGGTGAAGACATTCAACGTTCCTGTGATTGGCATGCGCACCTTCGGGCTGGAGGACGCTGGCCTTCTGTTCCGCTCAATGGACCGGGTGTGGCACTGGACGATTCCCGCTTTAATGTCGGCGGTGGCGGGAGTGGCAATTCTTTCCCGCTATGTACGCTCGCAAATGCTGGAAGTCATCAGTCAGGATTATATCCGCACTGCCCGCGCCAAAGGACTGTCGGAAGATGCTGTCATTTACCGGCATGGACTCCGCAATGCGTTACTCCCATTCATCACCATGTTTGGGCTGACCATCCCGGGACTGATCGGTGGCTCGGTCATTTTTGAAACCATCTTCGCCTGGCCGGGAATGGGCCGATTGGGATTCGAAGCAATTCTCGCGCGGGATTTTCCGGTGATACTCACGCTCAATTTTATTTCAGCCATCCTGGTGCTCATCGGGACTTTGGTGTCAGATATTCTTTACGCGGTGGTCGATCCGCGTATCAAGTTTTAGCATAATGGAGTCAGGAATGATCGAAACTACAGAGATGCAGGACGCGGAAGGATTAAAACCAGCAGTCAGTTTATTCAGAGAACGCTGGGACATCTTCAAACGCAACCGAACTGCTTATTCCAGTTTCATATTTCTAATCTTCCTCCTTGCAATCGCCTTTGCAGGCAAAGCACTCACCCGCTGGATTGTTGTGTTCGATCCGCAAATGGTGCGCCTGCCGGAAAAATTCCTTCCTCCATTGACGTCTTTCACCAGTAACATAACTCCTGCCGAAGACGCTCCCGCCTTCAACATATACTTAATGGGCACCGATGAACTCGGGCGCGATGTGTTCGCTCGCATGCTGGAAGGAACTTCTGTTTCCCTCACGGTCGGCTTTGTCGCTGTAAGCATCTCGGTAGCTTTGGGAATAATTTTTGGAGGACTCGCAGGGTATTACGGCAATCGTAAACTTGGATTCCTGACCGTTGATACGATCATCATGCGTTTTGTCGACATCATGCTATGCTTCCCCACATTTTTTCTTATTCTGACTGTGGTTGCTTTATTGCCGCCAAGCATCTACAACATCATGATCGTGATCGGGTTGACCAGTTGGATGGGCACGGCTCGATTTGTCCGTGCAGAGTTTCTCACGCTGAGAGAACTGGACTTCGTCGCCGCCGCTCGAAGCCAGGCTATCCCGGAGTGGCGAATCATATTTGTTCACATGATTCCCAACGCTATCGCGCCGGTTCTGGTATCGGCAACCATTGGCGTCGCTTCGGCTATCCTCATTGAATCGAGCCTCAGTTTTCTAGGGTTTGGAGTCCAGCCCCCCGATGCAACATGGGGAAATATTCTCGCTGATGGAAAACAATTTATTTTCGACGCGCCATGGATCACCTTCATTCCCGGATTTTCCATTCTATTTGTTGTACTGGCGTTCAACCTCTGCGGCGAAGGACTGCGCGAGGCATTCAATCCAAAACTCCGGGAAGGAGCATGATTTTTCTCACAGCTAAACTACTATGATTTATTTGCAGAACCTAAATAAACAATTTGGCCCTAAGATAATTCTAAAAGACGCCAACTTTCATCTGCGTCCTAACGAGCGAGTGGGACTCGTCGGTGAAAACGGCATGGGCAAAACCACTTTGTTTCGCATCATAACGCAAAACCAGTCGGCGGATTCCGGGCAGGTCATACTTCGCAAGGGCGCTCAGGCGGCAACTCTCGAACAGGAACTGGATGATTTCGGCGGATCGGTTCTAGAGCGGGTGGTTTCAGGGGACAGTTATTTTCAAAATGTCCGTGATGAGATGGAAAAACTGGAGAGCAAAATGCGGGCTGACTCGCACTCCACTGCCGTGACCGAACGCTACGGCAAACTGCAACATGAGTTTGAGCGAATGAACGGATACGAACGCGAGCCCAAGGCTTGCGCCATTCTTTCGGGCCTTGGATTCAGTGAAGAGAAAATCAGAAAACCTCTCAATGAGTTTTCCGGGGGATGGCGCATGCGGGTTGAAATGGCACGACTACTGTTACGAAACCCGGATGTCCTTTTACTCGATGAACCGACCAACCATTTTGATCTTAAGTCAGTCGAATGGCTGGAAGGATTTCTTAAAAATTACGCCGGCAGTCTCCTTCTCATCTCTCATGACCGCCGATTCCTCAATAGTCTCGTCACACGCGTCGCTGAACTCGACCGGGGAACCCTGACTTGTTACTCAGGTAATTATGATGACTACGAACGGCTGAAACAGGAGCGGGAGGTTCAACTTGAATCGGAAGCCATGAACCAGCAACGGCGCATCAGCGAAATTGAACGCTTTGTCGAACGCTTCCGCGCCAAGAACACCAAGGCGACTCAGGTGCAAAGCCGAATCAAGATGCTCGATAAAATGGAGCGTGTCGAAACCATGACCCGCACCAAAACGGTAAGTTTCCGTTTCCCCCAACCCGCTCGCACGGGTCGCATCTCTATGGAATTGACCAATGTGGACAAGAGTTACGGCGACAATATTGTCTACCAGAACTTTTCCTTCACACTTGAGCGAGGCTGGAAGGTGGCTCTCGTCGGTGAAAATGGCGCGGGAAAATCTACTCTCATGAAACTACTGGCAGGAATCATTGATCACGACAGCGGGGAAATCCACCCGGGCCACAACGTAACCCGTGCCTATTACGCCCAACACCAATCCGACTCACTGGATTCTCACAAAACGGTTCTCGAATCTATGGACGGACTGCCACAAAACCTTTTGCGAACTCAGGTGCGTACGATCTTGGGATCCTTTTTGTTTTCCGGTGACGATGTGGAAAAAAAAGTAAGTGTCTTGTCCGGCGGCGAGCGGTCCCGGCTGTCTCTTGCCCGCATGCTGGCATCGCCTGCATCCTTATTACTGTTGGACGAACCCACCAATCATCTCGACATGCGCTCCTGTGAAGTTCTCGCCGCCGCGCTGTCCGATTACGAGGGAACACTTTGCGTCATTTCCCACGACAGGTATTTTCTTGATGGGTTCATCAATCGGGTATGGGAAGTCAATGATGGTACAGTGCGCCAATATATAGGCAACTACAGCGAATATGAATTGGCAAAAAATAAAGAGGCCGAAGCCGCTTTGCTGAATCCGACCAAATCAACTCAGGAAACTTCAACGTCGGCAAATCAGCTGGACCGTGACCGCAAACGCCGTGAAGCTGAGAACAGAAACAGGAAGCATAAAATCATTAAACCGCTGAAGTCTCGTCTGCAAAAAGTCGAAACTCGATTGGAAGAAGTGCTGGCGGAAAAAGCAGCAGTGGAATATAAACTGGCCAACTCCGCTATCTACGAATCGGCAAACAAACCCGACCTCATGGAAACTCTGAGTCAGCAAAAAGAATTAGTCAGTGAAGAAAAAAACCTAACAGAAGAATGGGGCCAGCTCTCAACCCGGATCGACCAAGCTGAAACTGAGGAAGTTTCTGAAAGCTAGCGTAATTTGTTAGGAGGAAGTTTTCTTACGTGTCATGCTGAGCCTGCCGAAGCATGCACCCTTCGACGGGGCTCAGGGTGACAATTTATTTTAGCTCACAAAATATTTCACAACCCGCTATTTATGAAATCTAATTACAGATGATGACTACTTTTTACATCCTCATTCTGGCATTTTTCCTTTTACTTGCCGCGATAGTTATTGTGCCTGTGTTTTTCGGGGCGCCCTGGCACCCTCTATCCGACGAAAATATTGAACGGATAATAATTTTCGCCGACCTTCAACCGGGAGAAAAATTTTATGATCTTGGTTCGGGAG
>CETT01089356.1_pt1 | contig 11416 bp, 12 predicted proteins | sample 356361 | NCBI WGS metagenome assembly CETT01 (sample SAMEA2622429, study PRJEB7988) | marine metagenome | isolation source: saline water (ENVO:00002010), including | reverse complement strand
GGGGCTCGAGCGCCGCCAGGCGGTTGAGTCCGACCGAACGCAGCACGCGTGAAATCGTGCTGACCGGCACGCTGGTGGCCCGGCTGATCTGCGGGTAGATGTGCCGTTGACGCCGCAGCGCGATGATCTGTTCACGCCGATGTGCCGATAACTGATGGGGACAGCGCCGGGGGCGGCAGCTGCGATCAAACAGAGCGGCCTCACCGTCCAAGCGATAGCGGCGCAGCCACTTGTAGGCGGTGCGGGCACTCACGCCCATAGCCTGGGCAGCGTCGATCGGGTGCATGCCCTGATCGAGTACGCGCTCGACAAGCAGCACTCGACCTCGAAACGTGAGTCGCGCATTATTGTGCGTGTTCATCCGGGTCGCTCCTTTGGCTTCAGGATTTGAGCACCCATCAGCTTCAGGGACAGTGGCTCGGATGAACAATCTACTGAGAGGTCACAGCTAGCTGCGGATGTTCCATTCGTATCAACGCACTTCATAGTCCCATTGGGCATGAAACGAGACTGCTCGGGTCTTTATCCGGCCAGCAGGCTAGATCAATACTGCTGAATTATCGTTTCAAGTTATAGCCGAGCGGTCTTATGCGGGCTGGACTTCTTCACTAACCGGCAAACAAGGCTTTTTCATGACAAATGGCGTACAGCTCCATTTGCCCCTCCGATGTCCTTGCTCACATCTCGCTTCTTTAAGTAGATATGGGCTCAACGACATCGACTTCCGCCGCACTGTACGGAGCACAAAACCACTAAGACCCGTCGGCATGGGGAAGATGAGTCATGCCCACGACACCCGAAGAGCCAAGCACCGGACACAAGGTGTTTTACCGTCCAATCGAAGCCGCGCTCCGGTGGAGCGGACTACTGCAATACGAGCAACGGATTCTCGAGCGCATCGGCACGCGGCATCGACCGAAACCCGAGGACTTTCCCGAATGGCCGACCTTGCACCTGAACGCCGAACGCATCGTCGACGCCCTCGCCAACGGTGATCTAGCCTATGGGAAAAACGGCATCACGTACCACGATCCGACGCTGCTCGACTCGCCCGACCTGACCGTTCGCCACGTGGATCTGAAGGCCTGGATGGCCCATTTCTATCCGGCCGAGAAACCCAGCTTTCTGTTCAACGCCGTTGAACGTCGTTTGTGCCCCACCGTCAGCAAAGACACGGTGCAAACCTTACTCGCCGATCGGGAGGCTTTGAAAATCCGCTTGGCCGACCAAGCGAAAGTCTCGGAACGGCTCCAGATCCAGCTCGATACGCTTCGCCAAGCACATGAAGCCGACGCAAGACAAGCCAAACAGGCTCAGGAGCCCAGCCCGCGTAGTGAGTCGGCCTACCTGAATATCATCGCCGGCTTTCTCACCTTATTACTCGGGAATTCACCGGCCGGCCGACCCTACTCGAGCTTTAACACGCAAGAGGCTGTGATCAGCGCCATGATCGCGCACCACGGCGACCAACTCGGCATATCCCAAAGCACGCTAGAGAACAAATTCGCCCAGGCAAAGCGGCATTTGCGGGCTGATTGAAGCGCACTTACCCCATTTGGGGTCGGCGACACCCCATTTACGGTTTTCTTTGCCGCCGAGATCTATTGAATAGGGATCACGTCCTAACAAGGCCAAGGCGCCTCAAGGAGTGATCTCCATGTCCGAATCAACTGCATCTACCGCTTCTGCCGAGCGTCGCATCCTGCGGCGTCCCGAGGTCGAGGCCAAAACCGGCTTCAAGCGGGCCCATATCTACAACCTCATCAAACAAGGCCGATTTCCCAAGCCCATGCGCCTTGGCGTGCGCGCCGTCGGCTGGGATTCGCTCGAAATCGAGGCGTGGATCGCCGAACGGCTTAACGAGCGCGTCTGATATTGCTCCGTCCGAGAGCTTCGAGAGGCACCGCTATGCATATGATCGCCATCGCCTCCAGCAAAGGCGGGGTCGGCAAGACGACCTTGACCGCCAATCTGGGCGGATTTCTAGCGCTTGCAGGTTATCGCGTCCTCATGGTCGATGCGGATATCCAGCCCACGCTGAGTTCGTATTACCCGTTCGATTATCATGCGGCCAGCGGGCTCTACGATGTCGTCACCGCGGGGACGATAGAGACGGCGATCAGCCGCACGAGCCTACCCAACCTGGATATCGTTATCTCGGACGATCCGGAGGGACGGCTTGAAAACTGGATCCTGCACACCCCCGATGGCCGAATCCGGCTGCGCCGTGCGCTCGCCAATGTCGATTACGACTTTGTCCTGATCGATACGCAAGGCGCGATCGGTCCGTTGCAGGATATCGGTGTACTCGCCGGCGATCTCCTGCTCTCGCCGATTCCGCCGGAAATCCTGAGTGCGCGGGAGTTCGCCCGCGGCACCCTGTCCATGCTGGAGCGTTTGCGGCCCATGCACATGCTGGGTGCGCCCGTCGGGCCCCTGTACGGGCTGTGCTATCGCATGGACCGCACGGTCGATGCCCGCCTGGTGGCGGATACGCTGCGGCAATCGACGTTTGCGGAAAGTCGGGGTGGTATCTCGATCCTCGATACCGTGGTACCGGCGACGGTGGCCTATCGCGAAGCCGCCAGCGCCCGAGTCCCGGTCCATGTCTGGGAGCCTCGCCGTCGCGCGGGCACCGCGCCGGCCGGACTGGAGACCATGACGGCGCTCGTTCGCGAGCTGCTACCGCGAGTCGACACGGCATCGGCGGGAGGTCGGCCATGAGTCGCAAGCGCCCCACCGCGGACCAGATGGACCAATTATTGTCACAGCCTCATTTTCGGCGCGACGACCCGAAAGCCAGCACCGATCCGTCCCATGCGCCGGTCACGACGACGCCGATGTTGGTCGACGTCGACCAGATCGTGCCGTACGACCGTAATCCGCGCCGCAGCCCGAACGATAAGCGCGAGAAGCTCAAGGCTTACATCCGAGAAACCGGATTCAACCAGGTTCTGACGATTACGCAACGTCCCGACACCGACCAACCCGGGTTGTACATGATCGGCGTCGGCGGCAACACGCGGTTGCTCATTATCCAGGAACTTTGGCACGAGACGGGCGACGCGCGTTTCGAGCAGGTGTGGTGTCAATTCCAGCCCTGGACCGGCGAGACCCAGACGCTGGTGGCCCATATCCAGGACAACGATCTCCGCGGTGACCTGACCTTCATCGATCGCGCGATCGCGGTCCAGGAATTAAGAGCGATGCTCAAGGCCGAGTCTGGCGAGTCATTGTCGCAGCGGGCCCTACGCGATCGACTCAATGCGCTGGGCTATCAGATCGGCCGGACCATGATCGGCTGGTACGACTATACGGTCGACACCCTGTATCCGCTGATTCCGACCGTACTGCAAGCCGGTATGGGGCGGACGACGATCGCCAAGATCCACGAACTGCAGCGGGCCTTTGCCAAGGCCTGGGCGTCGTTAGAACTCGGCGACGCCGACGAAGCCCATAGTCTGTTCGAGCAAACGCTACAGCGTCATGACGGCGACATGCTGGATCTCGACGCCCTGCGGCGGGATCTCGAGGAAGAACTGTCCATCAGTGCGGACTGCGACATGCAACGCGCCAGTCTCGAGTTTGGGGGCGCCTTGTATGGGCGTTCGGATTCCAAAGTTGAGGCGGCGCCGACGTCGAATGCGACCGATCAACCGACCGAAGGCGAGTCATCGAACGGATCCACGACAGCGCCCGCCAACGAGACTGAGTCAACACCGTCGACAGACACCGGGTCGTCGCCAAATCAAACCGCATCGGCGACGACCCAGTCCACGGATCCCACCGACGCGAACGATCACAAGCGCTCTGCCCCGCCGGCGTCGACAGGGGGTACGGCGGAAAAAAAGCCGGCCGAGGACGCCGCTTCACAGAGCGGCAACGCCGCGACACGTTCGGTGGAAGGGTCATCCGGTACGGATGCTCTGCCCCACGATCTCAAGTCGCTACGCGCCCGGACATGGACGCTGGCCAGCCGTATTGCGCAGGGCTCGCGGCTCGGGGACGTGGTGCAGCCGCTCCAAACGGGTCTCGGATTCCTGGTGGGCCCGATTCCCGTCGAGGTTCAGCAATCCTGGCATCCCGACATCGGTCGCAGCGCCATGTGCGTCTGGTGGCACCTGGCCACATTGGCCGAGCAATTCGCCCGTCACGGGCGGGCCTGCGAGGTCATGCCGACGGGTTGGACCAATCGGCCCATCGGCCAAGCCATGCGCCAGGCCCGTGACGGACAGCAACCATTTTCACGCTGGCAGTGGGAACAAGCCGATCGCGATCTGTTCGCGGACGTGCCGCCGCTTGAGCCCAACGATATGGGCCCGGTGCTCTATCAAAGCTGGCCCGACCAACGTTGGGCCGATTGGATCCAACTCGTCGACACCTATCGGGAGATTTATCGCGCCACCGACGAGACGCCTTGGGGGGAACAGTAATGCAGACCAACGAATCGAATCTCACGCTCGCCACACTGATCTATGCCACCCATTGCCTGGAACAAGGCGATTGGGCGGTGTTGCGCGACCTGAATTTTGGTGAGCAGGAAGTCAAGGCACTCAAGGCGCTGCAGTTTTCCGACTTCCTGTCGGTGGCCGGGCGCATGGACGGCCATGTGCTGGATATCCGCCTTGACCGCGAGCGTTTCTGGCTCGTGTTGCAAGAAATGAAAGCCGAACGCGCCGCCGAAAAGCTCAAGACAGAGCTCGTCTGTCGCGAGGCACCGGTCGACATGATGCGGCAATTGTTCGGCATGACCGATGGCCAGTACACCGCCCTGCGCCGGCGCTGTCGCCGCGGACGGCGCGGCGCCGGGCGTCCGGCCGAGCCCGACACCGACACCATGAACACGATCTGGCGCGCCTGGCATCACCGGATGAACGGCAAAGCGCCCGCCTCGGCCGACGAATGGCTGAGGCTGTCCGATGACACCGGCACGGATTGTCGCACACTCTGGCGCTTCATCCGCGGTGCGAATGTATTAGAGCGCACATCATGAGCGGCGACCGGCCCCACCGGAACGACACGCTCGATTCCTATCTCAAACAGGCCGCACACGATCTGGCGCAATCGAACAAGGCCCTGGGCGATGACGCCGAGGGCCTTTTGTTTTTGGGGGTGTGGCACCAGAGCTACCCCGCCATCCTCGTGCGGGATCCGTTTCTCAGTGACAGCGCGAAGGTTCAGTTTTTGCTTCTAATGCAAGAATCGAGCCAGAAACCGCACGACGCGATCGCCATGCCGTCTCTGACGCATACCGCCCAGGTGCTGGGTCACGGTCGACGAACCGTGCATCGCGATCGCACTCTGCTGCGGATCTGTCGCTGGATCAGCCAACACAAGCGCGTACGCGATCGCCGGGGGCGCTACTGCGGCAGTATCAACGCGATTCACAGCGAGCCCTGCGCGCTGGCCGATGCCAACCGACTCGACGCCACGTATTTGCAGCTGCTCGATCGCAGCAAGGGCGACGACGACCCGTATATCCGCAACGCCGCGCTCGCCGCGCTGGCGAGCATCGATCAGGCTCTGAATGCCGGGCACGATCCGCTGGAACCACCGGACCCAATGAATCGACGCATCGAGGCCGCGAAAGCCGTGCAGAGCGGTGGGGGGACGTTCTTCGATCTGCTGATGCCGGAAGGCGGCCGCATCGCCAAGCAACATGATCCCAATAGCGCTGGCCACACTGTGGCCACCTCACCGAGAACGCCAAAATCTGCACTTGGGCAGCCCGAGCCCACTCATCCAAGTGCAAATTTTGTCGACAAATCCGCTCGCCACACTGTGGCCACCCCGTCTGCTGGTGCAAATTCTGCACCTGGATACCCAAGTGTAAATTCTGCACCTGGAGCGTCACAGCCAAGTGCAGATTTTGCACTTGGATCACAAGTTGTTGAAAATAAAAACGATCGGTTGAATTATCCACAAAATACAAAATTTGCACTTGGACCTACTTGTAGTAGTAATACAACTACTACTAACAAGAATGAACCAGAGTCTGCGCGCGCGAGTCGATCGAGCAGCCGGGCGATCGATTCTGGCAAAAGCAGTCCGCCGAACTCAGCGACGCAAGCCGCCGATGCCCTTCGATGGCCCGAGGCATTGCCCGCGAACGAGCGAACGCTGATCGAACGATCATTCGCGTCGATGCAGCTGACCGGCACGCAATGCCAGGAAGTGCTGGATGCCCTGGCACGCAAGCTCCAGGATCCGGACAACCCGATGCGCAGCCCGGTGGGCTATGCCGTCGCGCTCTGCAAGCGTGTCCGATCGGGTACTTTCCAGCCCGTCGGCGCGCCGCCCCGCCCATCCGGCACGGGTGGCAGCGGCGATGACAGCGGACCGCGTGGACCGCGGGGCGAATTGACCGAACTCAGGCGCCAGATCCACAACCTGCAGAGCGAGATCAAGGGATTCGACGACAACCTCATCCCGTTCGCCCATCCCGAGAGTCAGCCGCATCTGGAAGCCCAGCGGGACCGGCTCTGTCAGGAACGCGACGCGCTCAAACAGCGTTACCAGGCCTTGCGGGGCGAGGATGGGGCGTCATGTCGCAAGCAAGCCTGAGTGCTGGCCACAGTGTGGCCAGCCGGCGAACGGCCCCTGCGACCCGCGTTGCGTCGGGTGGCGCTGAACCGATCGCGATGCGAGATCGAACGCCCGTAGTGGATTCGATCGCAAATCGGTGGACACGTGATCGGCGGATTGATCGAACCCGAGTCGCCACGGCCGGGCAGACGCCGCACCGCGACGAGTAGACCGAACAGCCCATTTTCGCCGCCATCGTGCTGGCCACAGTGTGGTCAGCCCATATGCAAAAAATCCGTCGCCCCGCAGCCGGCGTTTTCTGCTGCGATACCGGCCATGCCGGATTTACTGTTGGTGGGGAACGCCCTATTCGCGACAGGCCGTCGCCTAAGCTCGGAGTCACCCATGAGCGAACCTTCCCAAACCACCGGGCCGGCGATCGTGCCCGGACGGCTGCGCAATTTTGTCGAGATGACCATCCAGACCCGTCAGGCACAACGGCTGGTGCAGGGCCGACGCGGTACCGACGGCAAACCGCCGATCATCGGTTTGTATCGCTATGGCGCCATGGTGCGCACGATCTGGTCGGGTGCAACCCGCGACGATCCCTACGCCGACTGGGTTCTGCTGCAGGTCGAGCAGGCACTACATGAATCCAAGGACGAGATCGCGACCTTGAAGCAGACCATCGAAGCCGACATGGCCCGGGTGGCGGCGATGAAGGTGGGCCTGGCGCATTCGCTTGAGCCCGCGAGGGTCGAGCTCACCTTTTCCAACCCCTACGGCTACATGGGCGCTTGGCTACTCGCTGATTTCGATGAGCTCGTGCTGGCGGTGCTGACGGCGCGCCATGTCGGGCTGATCAATCGGGATGCGTCCGAGCGCATGCTCGGCGAGGGCGGTCGCGCCGTTCGCCGGGCCTATGCCACAGCCCAGGGGTACCGGGCGACCGCGGTCAAGCGCGAAGATCTGCGCGGCGGCACGCGGCGCGCCGAGCGCGCCCAACAAGCCATGGGGGAACTGCCACAGGCCGTGCTGGACGGTGACCTCCGGCCCGAGCACGCACCGGTAATCGAGGGCGTGCAGCCGTCGAACAGCCACAGCGACGATGCTGGCCACACTGTGGCCAGCCACGATGACGCGGCGACGGATGAAGCGACTGACACAGATCCCACGACCGACGAGCGTGGTAACGACGATGCGTCGTAGGCAAGCAATCGGCTCAGTTGAATCTGACGAAGCCGTGGCCGGCCGATTTGACGTAGCCCCTTTAAAGGGCCCTTTAAGGGTAAGGGAGGCGCGCCAGCGTCTGGCGGCCCTCGAGCAGGTGATACGGGACGGCGAAGCCGAGGGAACCCGGCTATGTGAATCATTCGGCAAACAGTTTCCGACGGCCCCGGCCAAGATCGTGCGATACAACGATCGGAGCCTGACGTTTTACCGCTGGCGCCAATCCAGTGCCCGGCGGTGGGGCAACCCAAGCACGACGGCGATCAGTCTGACGGGCCAGGCCGGTCGGGCGTTGCTGGCACGCGTTCCGATCTCGGCACGTGGTCACTGGCTCAATTACGAGCGTCGGCGCATCTATCTCAATATGCGCCTGTCGACGGCGTCCTATGAACTCTATCGCCTGCAGGACTGGCTCGACGGTCTGGATGCGATCAAGGCGATCGAACGCGACGGCCTGTCGGTCGATGCGCCTGACAACCAGAACGAGCGCGGATAACCCATCACGCCATCCAAGACCGGACCCATCCGTTCGGCCTAACGATCTGAACGAACATCGACGGGTATTCCGAGGGTGGCCACACTGTGGCCACCCATGATTCGAGCGATGACCGGGCGCGACAACGGAGCGGACGATGCCGCGACTGAACATGCCTGATGAATGGGACCGCGCCGAACTCACAGGACGTATGTATGAAGCCATCGACCTTGAGACGGCCATTCGGGACGGGCGCTTCGCCTCCTTGGGCGAGCTCGCGGATTGTCTCACCGATCAATCCGAACTCATGAACCAAGCGCTTCGATGCCGGACTTGGATCATGCACGCGGACAAGCCCGGTTGCCCCGATCTGCATCGGACGATTGCCCGAACGCGACCGCGCGCGCGTTCGCCGATCTAAATTCCGCGCGCCATCCGCGTGATTCATTGTTGTACCGCAACGCGCTCAGGACGAGGCTGATGCTGTCGAATAGCGACACTCACCCTGACTAACGGAGCGAACCGATGTCGAACTTATTTACCGCTCGGGGCAATCTCGCTGCGGCCCCCGAACTCAAGACGGTCACCGTCAACGGCGAAGACCGCCAGGTCGCCGAAATGCGCCTGTATTGCGATCGTGCCGTGCCGGACGGCGACGGCGGTTTCAAGGACAAGGGCGGATTTTGGCTCAATGTATCGCGCTGGGGCATCGCCGGTACGCATGCCGCTCGCGTGCTCGATAAGGGCGATCGCATCAAGGTCGAAGGCACGCTGGTACAGAACAGTTGGGAGAAGGATGGCGACAAGTTTTCCCGGCTCGAACTGACGGCCGATGATGTCACCCTGGATTTGTCACGCGTCGAATCGATCGCGCGCAAGCCGCGAAACCGACCGACGAACGGAACCGATGACAGTGCTGGCCACACTGTGACCACCCCGGAAGACGGCGCCCAACACGCCGCACCCGTCGGTTGATTCGTCCCATAGCCCGAGAGCTGATGCGCTGGCCACAGTGTGGCCAGCCTGATTTTCGGCCCGTTGGATACCGGAGGACACCACTATGACCCCTGGAAACGCTGCGCCCCACGCCCGATCGTGTCGCGCGTGCGGCTGCACCGACGCGGACTGTACCGGCTGCGTCGAACGCTCCGAGCAACCGTGCTATTGGGTGGGACCCGACTTGTGCTCGGCCTGTGACGATTGGGCTGGCCACACTGTGGCCAGCCGAGCCAACGCCAACCGGCAAGAACAACCCTTTAATCATCATGCAATTCACGATGCGCGGAATCATCTCGAAAATTTTTAAGGCGCATCGCAGCGCGCCGCCTGGCGTGGTCATCAGCGAGACTGATATCGACGCTGTACTTAATCATTTGCGGCGTCTGCCTTATCGGACGGCAACGCCCGCGAGTTGGGACAGACAGCGCCTTTTGCTCCTGATTCGCGAATGCATCGGAAAGAAACCCGTTATCGGGCAATTCAATGAGATCGCACCGGGTGTGTTCGCTGTTATCAAGCCGATGGGCGTGGATCTGACGAATTACCACGATTCCCACGGTCGGTACCAAGTCTGGCTCATGATTCGATCGTGGGGAACGGACCTGGCTCGGATTACCGATCTTTAAGGCAAATGGCAGGCTGGCCACAGTGTGGCCAGCCTGCTCGCCGGACGGCGCTTGCCCCTTACAGAAGCACCCAAGATCGGCGAATATGTGCCTATATTAAGCAAAATTGAGTCGAAAAGTCGATTTCTATCCGGTATCAGGTGTGGGAAGCGAAATTACACGCTAGGCTGCACCCATTTTTCCGCTCGCAGTGCAGTCGGGCTGCGATGCTGTCGGCGTCACTCATTCCCGACAGACCCATGGCTGGCGACACCGTCTATCTCTGCGAAAAGCCGTCCCAGGCCCGCGACATCGCCCGGATCCTCGGCGCGACCCACAAGACCAAGCACTATCTCGCCGGTTCCGGCGTGACCGTGACCTGGTGTTTCGGCCATCTACTGGAAATGGCCGCGCCTGATTGCTACGGCGACGAGTACAAACGCTGGTCGCTAGATACGCTGCCGATCATCCCGGACCCGTGGCGCCTCGATGTCCGGCCCAAGGTCAAGGCGCAGTACAACGCCATCGAACAATTGCTAGGCAAGGCTCGGCATGTCGTAGTCGCGACCGACGCCGACCGCGAGGGCGAAACGATCGCCCGCGAGCTCTTGGATCGCTGCGCGTACCGGGGCCGCATATCGCGGCTGTGGCTGTCCGCGCTCGATGACGCCAGTATCCGCAAGGCCCTGGGCCGCCTGAAAGACGGCGCCGAGACCGAAGCGCTCTATCACGCCGGCCTCGGCCGGGCCCGCGCGGATTGGCTGGTCGGCATGAACCTCACCCGCGCCTATACCGCCATGGCGCGCTCCCAGGGCCACGATCGGCTACTACCCGTGGGCCGGGTCCAGACACCGACGCTGCGGCTTGTCGTCGATCGCGATCGTGCGATCGAATCATTCAAGCCGGTTCCGTATTGGGATCTGGTGGCGACACTGGCGACCGATGCAGGCGAGACGTTCGACGCCCAGTGGCAGCCGCCGGCGGACATGACCGACGCCAAGGGCCGCTGTCTCAATGAAGAGGCGGCCCGACGCATGGCGCAACAGATCGAGGGCGACGCTGCCCGAGTAACAGCCGCCGAAACGACGCGCAAGCGCGCGTCGGCGCCTTTGCCTTACGATCTCGGCACGCTGCAGCAGGACGCCAATAAAACCGCTGACATGGGCGCACAGGCCGTATTGAGCACGGTGCAGGCGCTGTACGAGACGCACAAGGCGGTCACCTATCCGCGAACCGACTGCCGCTATCTGCCGACCAGCATGCAGGGTGAAGCGGATGCCGTGCTTGACGCGATGGCGCGCACCGACCCGCGGGTGGCGGGCGCAGTCGAGGGGGCGAATACGTCGCGCCAGGCGCGCGTGTTCAACGACGGCAAGATTACGGCGCACCACGCCATGATCCCCACGACCGAGCCGGCCGATCTCGGCCGGATGTCCGACACGGAGCGGCTGATCTATCGGATGATCCGGACACGCTATCTGGCGCAGTTCTATCCCGATCACGAATACGACCGCACTGTCCTTGCGCTCGACATGGGCGGCGCGGCGTTTCGCGCCACCGGCAATGGGGTCGTCGTTGCCGG
>CETT01080150.1_pt1 | contig 11424 bp, 10 predicted proteins | sample 356361 | NCBI WGS metagenome assembly CETT01 (sample SAMEA2622429, study PRJEB7988) | marine metagenome | isolation source: saline water (ENVO:00002010), including | reverse complement strand
ACGTCAGAAGCATCGGCCGTTGTCGGCAGGGACGGATCCCGGTTCACATGGCGGAACGGGGAGGTCGACCTTGCGCTTCCCGGTGGCTTCGCCGTGACGAATGCACTGGTGGTCGCCGAGCTTGCTGTCCTCGTCGGCATGCCGGTTGCGGATGTCCGTGCGGCACTTGGCCTGCTCCAGTCGGTACCCGGCCGTTTCGAGTCCCTTCCCGAGGTGGCCGGCATACGTGTGGTCATCGACTATGCGCACACCCCCGATGCGCTCACGGCCGCCCTGGCCACTGCCCGGGAAGTGTCGGACGGCCGGGTCCTGTGTGTCTTCGGGTGCGGTGGAGGACGGGACCGTGGCAAGCGGCCCGAAATGGGTGGAGTCGCCCAGTCGGGAGCCGATGTGGTCGTGGTGACGTCGGACAATCCGAGGGATGAACCACCCGAGGGGGTCATTGCGGACATTCTTTCGGGTATGGATGCCTCGGAGGTGATCGTCGAACCGGATCGACGCGCTGCAATCGCGACGGCGATCGGGATCGCCCGCTCCGGCGACCTGGTCCTGGTTGCCGGCAAGGGCCATGAGGCGATGCAGCATGTCGGTACCGAACTCGTGCCGTTCGACGATCGCGTGGTCGCCGCAGAGATACTGGGGCTGAGTTCGTGATCCGCCTGCTGATCGCGGCGGCAGTGGCGATGTCGTCCTCGCTCATCGGTACGAAGATCCTGATCCGCTGGCTGTCCCGCCTGCACATCGGCCAGCCCATCCGAGACGACGGGCCCGAGGGCCACGCAACCAAGGCCGGCACCCCGACGATGGGTGGCCTGGCGGTCGTGATCGGTGCCGTCCTCGGCTATGTCCTGAGCGACCTGTACCACGGCATCTACACGCGCACCGGCATCTTCGTGATGCTGGCGATCATCGGTGGTGGGATCGTCGGCCTCATCGATGACTGGATCAAGGTCGTACGGGAGCGGAGCCTGGGGCTCAACAAGCGGGCCAAGCTGCTCGGCCTCCTCCTGGTAGCCGTTGGCTTCTCGGTGCTGATGCTCGGCTTCACCAGCGCCCACACCGAGTTGTCCTTCACCCGTATCGCCCAGCCGGGAATAGACCTGGGCGACACGCTCTGGACCGTCTGGGCCGTGCTCCTCATCATCGGCTCCTCGAACGCTGTCAACCTCACCGACGGCCTCGACGGCCTGGCGGCCGGTGCCGGCACCTTCTGCTTTGCCGCGTTCACCTTCATCGCCTTCTGGCAGTTCCGGTACCCGCTGGCCTATGAGGTGCCCCACGCACTCGACCTGGCGGTGGTCGCCGCCTCGATGGCAGGTGCGTGCCTCGGCTTCCTGTGGTGGAACGCCGCACCGGCACAGATCTTCATGGGCGACACCGGTTCGCTGGCGATCGGCACCGGCCTTGCAGCGCTCGCCCTCGCCACGAACACCCACCTGTTGCTCCCGATCGTGGCAGGCCTGTTCGTGATGGAGACCGTCTCGGTGATCCTCCAGATCGGCGCCTTCCGCCTCTTCGGTGGCCGCCGCGTCTTCCGAATGGCGCCCATCCACCACCACTTCGAATTGGGCGGATGGCCGGAGACCACGGTCATCGTGCGCTTCTGGATCATTTCGGGGCTCTGCACCGCCGTGGGCCTGGGATTGTTCTATGCCGACTCGATCGCAGCGGGCGTCACGGAGTTGGGTCGATGAGCGGCACGGTCCTTGTACTCGGCCTCGGTCTGACAGGGCGTGCGGTGGCAGAGGCGCTCATCCGGCGGGGCGAGGAAGTGCGCCCCGTCGACGATCGCCCCGAAGGGGCGGTCCGGGCCGCCGTGTCGGAGTTGGGCCTCGATCTGGTCGTTGCCCCGGGAGCGGAGGATTGGCCGGGGCTCCTCGACGGCTGCGACCGCGTCGTGGTCAGCCCCGGAGTGCCCGATGCGCATCCGATCTTCGAAGCAGCCCGGCTGGCAGGCGTGGTGCTGTTCGACGAGTCGGACCTGGCCGCCGACTGGGATGCACGTCCCCGCTGTGCGGTGACCGGCACTGACGGCAAGACCACCGTCGTGACGCTGGTCGCCGAAATGCTCGAACGGTCCGGGATCCGTGCCCTGTCTGCGGGCAACAACGAGACCCCCATGGTCGCCGCCATCGACGATGCAGAGGCTGAGGTGTTCGTGGTCGAAGCCTCCTCTTTCCGGTTGGGGCACGCACATTCGGTCCGTCTCGGACCTGCCGTATGGCTCAACTTCGCACCCGACCACCTCGACATCCATGCCGACCTCGGCGCCTACGAGGCCGCCAAGGCGCGGATCTGGGAGTCGATCGACGACCCGGCCGATGCGGTCGCAAACCTCTCCGACCCCGTGGTCCGGTCCCATGCACCCGAGGGGGCCACCGGATTCGGCAGTGCCGACGCAGCCTGCCGCATCGAGGACGGAGAACTGCTGCTGGACGGACACGTGGTCCTGGCCGTCGAGGAGATCTCGCGTCGTATGCCCCACGATCTGCTCAATGCACAGGCTGCAACGGCGCTTGCTGTCCGGGTCGGAGCGTCAGCCGCCGGGTGCGCCGATGTCCTTCGTTGCTTCAGCGGCCTCCCACATCGCATGCAGCTGGTCTGTGAGGTGGGCGGAACCCGCTTCGTGGACGACAGCAAGGCGACCACGCCGCATGCCACCGTGTCTGCGCTGAACGCACTGCCCGGTGCCGTCCTCATCGCAGGTGGCCGGAACAAGGGCCTCGACCTCACCCCGTTGGGTGCCTCCGCTCCCCGGGCGGTGGTCGCCATCGGTGAGGCCGCCGACGAGGTCGCAGCAGCGTTCAGGGGCCGCTGCCCGGTGTCGATTGCCGACTCGATGGAGTCGGCTGTCGCCCAGGCCCGCCGGGAGGTCGACGAGGGTGGGGTGGTGCTGCTTTCGCCGGGCTGCAGTTCCTTCGACTGGTACTCGTCCTATGTCGAGCGTGGTGACGACTTCGCCCGTGTGGCCACCGAACAGGAGGTGGCTCGATGAGCCCGGTGGCGACCAGGGGCGGGAGGTCCGAGGGACAGGCGAAGGCCGGAAGGGCGCAAGCCGCTAGGGGTCCACGCCGGCCTCCCGGCAAGCGATCCCTTCGCTTCATGGTGCTCCTCGTCGTGGCGCTCATCCTGTGCCTGTTGGGGGTCGTCATGGTGCTGTCCGCCTCGTCGGTCAACGACCTGCGCTCATACGGCGATGCCTGGCACCACCTGAAGCGCCAGGTGCTCTGGTTCCTGCTCGGTCTGGTCGCCATGTCGACGATGATCCGGATCGACTACCGGCGATTGCGCCCCCTCGCCACGCCGGGCCTCTTCGGTTGCATCGTCCTGTTGGTACTCGTCCTCATCCCGGGCCTGGGGCTGCGAACGAACGGATCGGCCCGCTGGCTGGACCTCGGGGCGGTTTCGCTGCAGCCATCCGAGTTCCTCAAGTTGGCGTTGGTCCTCTACTGCGCCGACCTCTTGTCACGGAGCAATCGTCCGCTCACAGAGAAGAAGCTCACGCTGTATCCCATCGTCGGCCTGGTTGGCGTCATCGGTGGGCTCCTGATGCTGGAGCCGGACCTGGGTACCTCGATGATCGTGGGTGCCATCGCCGTGGCGATGCTCTTCTTCGCCGGCCTGCGCCTGCGGCTACTGGCCATGCTCGTCGGGGGCGGTGCCCTCGGTGCGTTCGGCCTGACGATGAGCGCCGGCTATCGACGACAGCGGCTGTTGGGCATGCTGGACCCCTGGACGGATCCACTCAACACCGGTTGGCAGACCATCCAGTCCGGTGTGGCCATCTCCAACGGCGGCCTGTTCGGGATCGGGCTGGGCGCAAGCCGTGCCAAGTGGGGATTCCTGCCGTTCGCACACACCGACTTCATCTACGCGATCATCGCCGAGGAGTTCGGATTCGTCGGGGCCGGGCTCGTGATCGTGGGCTTCCTGGTCATCGGCCTGGTCGGACTGTCCACGGCGCTGCACGCCCCGGACCCCTTCGGCCAACTCCTGGCGGCGGGGATCACCACCTGGATCATGATCCAGGCGTTCGTAAACATCGCCGCCGTGCTCGGGAGGCTTCCGATCACCGGTGTCCCGTTGCCGTTCGTCTCGTTCGGCGGCTCGGCCTTGATCGTCACGATGGCCGCATTCGGCATCCTGCTAAACATCGCCCGTCAGACGCCGTGACCGTACGGCCTCGGCGTGGGGTGGTGATTGCAGGGGGTGGTACTGCGGGGCATGTCCTCCCGGGCCTGGCCATAGCGCAGGCCCTCGTCGACCGTTGCGTGGTCGAAGGGCCCGACTCGGTGCTCCTCGTCGGTAGCCGGCGCGGCATCGAGCGCACCCTCGTTCCAGCGGCCGGCTTCCCGCTCACCCTCCTGCCGGGCCGTGGCATCCAGCGTCGCCTGGCGTTGGCCAACGTCGGTGCCCTCCTCGGGCTGGGCCTGGCCTGCGTGCGTGCCGTGGTGTTCCTGCTGCGCCGGCGACCCCGGGTCGTCGTTGCGCTGGGCGGCTACGCCAGCGTCCCTTGTGGGCTGGCTGCCGCCCTCCTCCGGATTCCGATCGTCGTCGCCGAGCAGAACGCAGTCCCCGGGGCGGCCAATCGCCTCCTCGGCCGATTCGCCAGGGCGTGCGCCGTACCTGCGGATGGCACGGGGCTGCCACGGGCGGTCGTGACGGGGAACCCCGTCCGACAGGAGATCCGCGAGCGCGCGGCCGGTGTCGGGCGTGAGGCAGCGCGTCGGACCCACGGGCTCGACGATCGGCCCTTCGTCGTGGTGTTCGGCGGCTCGTTGGGGGCGCGCCGCATCAACCGGGCCGTGTTCGAGGCGATGCGGGACTGGGATGGTGGCGAGATCGTCGTCCACCATGTCCTGGGCAGCAGGGACTGGAAGGCCCCCGACTTCGTTCGACATGCTGCATCGGCCACCGTCGAGCATCGTGTCGTCGAGTACGAGCACGACCTGCCCACGGCCCTCGTTGCCGCCGATCTGGTCCTCGCCAGGTCGGGAGCCACGACGGTGGCCGAGCTCGGAGTGATCGGCGTGCCCTCCCTCCTGGTGCCGCTCCCGGGGGCTCCGGACGACCACCAGGTCGCCAACGCCCACCTCCTGGCCGATGCCGGCGGGGCCCGAGTCCTCGCCGATGAGGAGGTCGACGGTCGTCGGCTCCGGGTCGAACTGGTGGAACTCCTCGGCGACGTGGATTGTCGGCAGGCCATGGCCGAGGCCGCCGCAGGCGTGGGCATCCCGGATGCCGCCGACCGGGTTGTCGACCTGATCCGGGAGCACGCCGATGCCTGAGGGTCCCATCGACCTGTCGGTGCCTCGTCGTGTACATGTCGTAGGCGTCGGTGGTGCAGGAATGAGCGCCATCGCCGAGGTGCTTGCGGCGATGGGGCATGAGGTGACCGGTTCCGACCTGAAGGCTTCCGCCGGCCTGGATCGCCTGGAGGCAGTGGGGATCACGGTGACCGTGGGCCATGCAGGGACGAACCTCGGGCGGGCCGAGATCCTGACCCGCTCGACGGCTGTTCCCGACCGGAACCCGGAGTGCCGTGCCGCACTGGAGGCCGGGATTCCGGTACTGAGTCGTGCCGATGTCCTGACCGCCATCTGTGGGCAGCGAAACACCATTGCCGTCGCAGGAACCCATGGCAAGACGACGACAGCCTCGATGCTGGCCCTTGTCCTCAGGCAGGCCGGAGTTCGGCCGTCGTTCATCATCGGTGGCGACGTGAACGAGATCGGTACCGGTGCCGCCTGGGACAGTGGCGACCTCATGGTCGTCGAGGCCGATGAGAGCGACGGAACCTTCGTTCGCCTGCCCCGTACCGCAGCCATCGTGACCAATGTGGAACCTGACCATCTCGACCACCATGGGGACTACGGGGAACTCCTTTCCGCATTCGCACGCTTCGTCGAGGAGACCGACGGTCCCGTGGTCGTCGGGGTCGATGACCCGGACGGGGCGCGACTGGTGGCCGAGTCCGAAGGTGCAGGCGTGGGCGTAGGTACGGCGGTGGATGCCGGATGGCGGATCGTCGATGTGGACGAGTCGTGGGCGGGCGTTCGCTTCACTCTCCTGGCGCCGGACGGAGACCGCCTTCCCCTTTCACTCCCGGTGCCCGGCCTGCACAACGCCCGAAACGCCGCCTGTGCCGCCGTCATCTCCCGACTACTGGAGATACCGCCCGATGCGATCGCCGAGGGTCTGGGGAACTTCGGTGGCGTGGCTCGGCGCTTCGAGCATCGGGGGACCTCCGGAGGCATCGAGTTCGTGGACGACTACGCCCATCTTCCGACCGAGGTCCGGGCGACCATCGCTGCGGCGTCCAGCGGAGCCTGGCGCCGCCTGGTGGCTGTGTTCCAGCCGCACCGGTACAGCCGCACGGAGGCCCTCTGGTCTGACTTCGGCGATTCGTTCGAGGGAGCCGACCGGGTCTACATCACGGATGTGTATCCGGCGGGGGAGGCCCCGCGTCCGGGTGTCTCGGGGCAACTCATCGCAGATGCGGTCGAGCGGTCGTCTCCGGATATCGACGTCCACTACATCCCGCGCCACGACGATCTTGTCGAGGCACTCGCAGCGGATCTGGAGGATGGCGACCTGTGCCTCACGATGGGAGCAGGCGATCTGACCTCTGTGCCGGACGAGGTCAGGGGTCGACGCGATGCCTGACGGAGACCTTTCCGGTTTCCTGGCTGACCTGGGGGGGTCGTTGGATGGGCTGCGGCTGGATGAGGGATGCCGGAGGGAGCATCCGATCGGTCCCATGACCACCTACCGGGTCGGGGGAGCAGCGTCCCTGTATGTGAGGCCACATGATCTCCCGGAGCTGGAGGCGGTGGCCGCCGTCCTGGCCGGCTCCGGTGTACCGGTCGTCGTGGTGGGGCGCGGCTCGAACCTGCTGGTTGCTGATCGGGGCTTCGAAGGCGTGGCTGTGCAACTCGGCGATGGATTCGAAGAGGTGCTCGTCGACGGCGCGGTCGACGACGCCGTGAACGTGGTCGCCGGAGGCGGCGCCAGCCTTCCCGTTGTCGCACGCCTGACCGTGCGGTCGGGCCTGTCGGGTTTCGAGTGGGCCGTCGGCGTACCGGGCTCGATCGGAGGCGCCGTTCGGATGAACGCAGGCGGACACGGATCCGACATGGCGGCCGTCCTCGACTGGGTCGATGTCGTAGACCTTGCCGACGGGCCCACGAGACGCCTGCGGGTGGAAGAACTGGACCTCGCCTACCGACATTCGTCGCTTTCCCGGATGCAGGTCGTGACCGCAGCCGGACTCCGCCTGGAGTTGGGTGACGCCGAGGCCGGGGAGGCCCTGTTGGCCGAGATCATCCGCTGGAGGAGGGAGAACCAGCCCGGCGGTTCGAACGCCGGATCCGTGTTCACCAATCCGCCCGGCGATTCAGCCGGCCGCCTCATCGACCTGGCCGGAGCGAAGGGCCTTCGCATCGGCACGGCAGAGGTGTCCTCGAAACACGCCAACTTCATCCAGGCGGATGTCGGTGGGAGCGCCGACGACGTTCGGCTCCTCATGCAGGAGGTTCGGCGGCGCGTGGCAGAGGCCCATGGTGTCGTCCTGGAGTCCGAGACGGTCCTGTTCGGCTTCGATACGCCCGACCCATGAGCGGCGACGACGATGCGCCGACTCGGAGCGTCCTCAGGCGCTTCTGGTGGCTGTGGGTGCCGGTCGGGATTCTGTTGCTGGGAGTCCTCGGCTATGCATCGACTCGATCCACACTCCTGGATGTCGATCGCATCGAGGTGGAGGGGGCCGGCATCAGGGTCACGGAGCGGACTGTCCGCGAAGTGGCGGCGATCGAGGTTGGCCAGGCACTGCTGGACCTGGACCTCGATGCGATCGACGGGCGGCTCACGGCACTGCCATGGGTGGCTGAGGCGACGGTGCGACGCAAGTGGTCGGGGACCGTGTACCTGCGGATACTCGAACGCACGGCCGTGGTGGTGGCGGTCGACCCGGTGGGGGCGCAGGTGCTGCTGGATGCCGTGGGAGCGGTCCTCGAGACGGTCGATCCGGCGTCAGCCTCCGACCCGGATCTGCCGCACATCCGCGTGGACGGGTTCGGGCCTCCCGGCAGTCGCGTCTCGGGTGTCGGACCGCTGCTCCGGGCTGCAGAGGCTGTGCCGCCGGACCTGGGTGCCTGGATCGTCGCCCTGGTGCCGACGGGGGACGGCATACGCGCCGAGTTGGTCGGCGGTGCCGTGGCCGAGTTCGGAATCAGCGACGACTACCGGGAGCAGGTCCGGGCGCTGGCCACGGTGCTCACCAAGGTCGTCCTGACATGCCTGCGTGAGGTCGATGTATCGATTCCCGCCAATCCGGTGGTCCGGCGCGGCGCTTGTTGAGGGGCCTGTGGCTGCCTGGGAGGCAACCGACCTCAGGTGAATCTTGTGGCCGGGTTGACGTCGGGCGACTACTCCGCGTAGTCTCTTGACCACAAGCAGAGGTTGAGCCTTCAAACACTGACCCTCCACTTCAGGGTGCAGGTTGATGTTGGAAGTCGCCCAGCCTGCAACCGGACCGATCTGACAGCCGGGTCGGCAGAGAACACCAGGAGAAGCGATGATGTCGAACCCCCAGAACTACCTGGCGGTGATCAAGGTGATCGGTGTCGGTGGCGGTGGTGTGAACGCCGTCAACCGGATGATCGAATCGGGTCTGCGGGGCGTCGAGTTCGTCGCCGTCAACACCGATGCCCAGGCGCTGTTGATGAGCGATGCCGACGTAAAGCTCGACGTCGGCCGTGACCTGACCAGGGGTCTCGGTGCCGGCAGCGATCCGGACATCGGCCGCCAGGCAGCTGAGGAGCACCGCGACGAGATAGAGCAGGTGCTCGAGGGCTCCGACATGGTCTTCGTGACCGCCGGAGAGGGCGGCGGCACCGGCACCGGCGCCGCCCCCGTCATTGCCGAGGTGGCCAAGTCGCTCGGAGCGTTGACCATCGCCGTGGTCACCCGCCCCTTCGGCTTCGAGGGTCGCCGCCGCGCCGTCCAGGCGGAGAACGGCATCGTGAACCTCAAGGAGAAGGTCGACGCCCAGATCGTCATCCCCAACGACCGGCTCCTCACGGTGTCGAGCGAGAAGACAGCGATGTTGAACGCCTTCGAGATGGCCGACGAGGTCCTGCTCCAGGGTGTCCAGGGCATCACGAACCTGATCACCACGCCCGGTCTCATCAACACCGACTTCGCCGACGTGAAGATGGTGCTCGAGGACGCCGGCTCCGCCCTGATGGGCGTGGGCCAGGCCACCGGCGAGAGCCGGGCGCTCAACGCCGCTCGGAACGCCATCTCCAGCCCGCTGCTGGAGGCATCCATCGAGGGCGCCCGGGGCATCCTCCTCAACGTCTCCGGTCCGAGCGACCTGGGCCTGTTCGAGGTCAACGAGGCTGCTGAGGTGATCCACGGCGTCGCCCATCCCGACGCCAACATCATCTTCGGCACGGTCGTGGACGACGAGATGGAGAACGACGTCCGGGTCACGGTCATCGCCGCCGGCTTCGACCGCTGGGACGGCGACCGTCCGGCATCGCGCACCCGGGTTGCAGCCACCTCCGACCCCCGGGCACCGGACAGCGATCCGTTCGCAGTCGGGGACGACGACGAGCTCGACGTTCCGAGCTTCCTGAAGTAGGGACCTCCCGCGCCAGCCGGCGCCGGCGAACCGACCGGACCAACGATGGCCCGGAACCTGGTCAGCCGACGCCGGCCGTCGGGGCGGATGGTTCGGGTGCTGGTCTCCGAGGTCGTCGACGGCGATCTAGCCGTCGACGGTCCGACCGGTGCCCTTTCCCAGCGCCGCGAGGCGTTGTGGCCCGGACCGTGGACCTGGCTTCGCCAGGTCCACGGGGACCGGGTGATCCTGGTCGAGGAACCCGGTGGCGGTGCCGGATCCGAGGCGGATGCCTCCGTCACCGTGCAGGCCGACACCGCTCTCAGCATTCAGGTCGCCGACTGCGCCCCCGTGGCACTCGTCTCACCCGGGGGACTTGCCGTGGCGCACGTGGGTTGGCGAGGCCTCCAGGTGGGCGTCCTGGAGCGGACCTCGGAACTCCTGGCGCGGGTGGCGCCAGGACCCCAGGAGGCGGTCGTGGGCCCGTGCATCCGCGCCTGTTGCTACGAGTTCGGCGACTCGGACCTCGAGGTCCTCTGTGGGCAGTTCGGCGATGACGTGCGGGCGTTGACCTCCGACGGCAGGCCTGCGCTCGACCTGCCGGCCGGCGTGCGCATCGACCTCGAGCGCTGTGGGGTGGTTGACATCGAGTTCGACGGAGTGTGCACCGGCTGCGACGAGCGGTACTGGTCGCATCGCATGGGCGGCTCGACGCTCCGGCAGGCGATGGTGGCCTGGATGGCGGCACCATGAATGGGTCCCTCGACCCGGGTGCCGCAATCGAGCGCATCGAAGCATTCTCGGCCAATCTGGCGCAACGCAGTTCCGGCCGTACCCGGCTGCTCCCCGTCACGAAGGCGTTTCCGATCGCAGCGGTCGAGGCCGTGCGGCGGGCAGGACTCCGGGAGGTCGGAGAGAACTACGCCCAGGAGTTGCTGGCCAAGCATGGGGACCCGGTCGGTGGCGGACCCGGGGACATGGCCTGGCACCTGGTCGGCCGCCTCCAGCGCAACAAGGTCCGACGGCTCGCCGGGATCGTGGCCCTCTGGCAGACGATAGATCGGGTCGAGTTGCTCGACGAGGTAGCCCGACGGGACCCGACGGCGAAGGTCCTCGTACAGGTCGACGCCGTGGGGCATCCCGGCCGCGGGGGCTGCAGCCCGGGTGAGGTCGAGGGGCTGGTCGCCCACGGCACTGATCTCGGGCTGGAGGTACGAGGCCTGATGACCGTCGGGGCTCCTGGCGAGGTCGATGCCACCCGTGACGTGTTCACCACCGTCGCTGATATCGCCGAAAGCCTGGGGTTGCCGGAGGTATCGATGGGAATGACCGACGACTTCGAGATCGCCATCGACTGTGGATCAACGCTGGTGCGTGTGGGTCGTGCCCTGTTCGGGGATCGCCCCACCACATAGCAGCACATTGAAGACCGGCCGCCGGTCCCGAACCTCCCGGCATGCCCCCCTACGGGGCTTCGGTGGCAGTACGCTCCGCTGGATGCTCAAGAAGTTCATGCTCTACCTCGGCCTCGGGCCCGACGAGGCATACGAGGAGTTCGACGCCGGGGATCCGGCGCCGCGTGGACCGCTCTCTTCGAGCGAGTTCGTCGAAGCCCGCTCCGACGTCGCCGGCCGTTCCCTGTGGGCCGTGGATGGGCCTTCGAGCACAGTGCGGGCGGTCGCTCCGGTGGCGACTGGAACCGTCAAGCGGATTCCGCCACCCGTTGCATCGCGCCCTTATACGGTCGCACCAACCTCATTCGAGGACGTCCAGGAGATGGCCGACCGATTCGTCTCCGA
>CETT01139255.1_pt1 | contig 11479 bp, 11 predicted proteins | sample 356361 | NCBI WGS metagenome assembly CETT01 (sample SAMEA2622429, study PRJEB7988) | marine metagenome | isolation source: saline water (ENVO:00002010), including | reverse complement strand
GAAATTGTTATAATATTAGCGATACCGAGCTTTGTGATATTTGTGCAAATCCTTCCCGCCAGGAAGATCTTGTTTGTATTGTAGAAGATGTACGCGATGTGATGGCGATAGAAAATACAGGGCAATATCGTGGTATGTACCATGTTTTAGGAGGGAAGATTAGTCCTATGGATGGAATAGGCCCTTCCCAGCTTACCATTAAGCCTTTAATCGAAAAAGTGAGAGATGGTAAAATTCAGGAAATTATTTTTGCGCTAAGCAGCACTATGGAAGGGGATACAACTAATTTTTATATTTATAAACAACTAGAGGGTAGCGGCGTTAAAACATCGACCATTGCCAGGGGAATTAGCGTTGGTGATGAATTAGAATATGCTGATGAGGTAACTTTAGGAAGAAGTATTACCAATCGTATACCTTTTGAAAATAGCCTTAAAAGTTAAAAAGCTTTGGGGATAGGCTTTCAGGTTGAAAGATGAAATTGTAATTTTACACAGGAAATTAGTTAGAGATAACTTAAAAATATTTTCAGTGAATTTATATTTTATTGATTTTTTAATATTTAAAAACCTTAATTTTAATTAAATTCGCAAACGAAATAATAAAAATTAGCTTTCAAATAACGATATGGCAAAATTTGAACTGAAATTACCTAAAATGGGAGAAAGTGTTGCTGAGGCAACCATAACCAGCTGGTTAAAAGAAGTAGGCGATACCATTGAAGCAGACGAACCGGTACTTGAAATTGCTACAGATAAAGTAGATAGTGAAGTTCCCAGTGAAGTAGATGGCAAACTTATAGAAATACTTTTTGAAGCTGATGATGTAGTTGAAGTAGGCCAAACTATTGCTATTATTGAGACTGACGGTGATGTGGAGCAGGAAGATGATCTTGATCTCGATTTGGAGGACGATGAAGATGAAGATGAAGATGAAGATGAAGAAAGTACTACAGAGACAGAACAACATGTAGCTGAAGCTGAAGCTGCCGTTGAAACTGCCAAGGAGACTGCTGGAGGTGGTAGCGACTATTCAGAGTCAGATCGTTTTTATTCTCCTTTAGTAAAAAATATCGCCAAAGAAGAAAATATTAGTCTTAAAGAATTAGAAACTGTCAAAGGAACCGGTAAAAACGGTCGGGTAACCAAAGACGATATTTTAGCTTATGTTGAAAATCGCAGCAGTAAGTCAGAAGAAAATTCAGATGCTCATAAGGCAGCTTCGAAACCAGATCATTTAGAGCCCGCTTTTAAAAATCAGGAAAGTACGGTGAGTTCAGGAGAAGACGAGATTATCGAAATGAGCCGTATGGGTAAAATGATAAGTAAGCATATGATCGATAGTGTGCAGACTTCGGCTCATGTACAATCTTTTATAGAAGTAGATGTAACTAATATTTGGAACTGGAGAAACAAACATAAAGAGGCATTTCAGAAAAAAGAAGGTGAGAAATTAACATTTACACCAATATTTATGGAAGCCGTAGCGAAAGCCATTCGTGATTTTCCACTAATCAATATTTCCGTAGACGGGGATAAGGTAATTAAAAAGAAGAATATCAATCTTGGTATGGCGGCAGCGCTTCCCGATGGTAATCTTATTGTACCGGTAATTAAAAATGCAGATCGATTAAACCTTGTAGGCATGGCCAAAGCGGTAAACGATTTGGCGAATAGGGCACGACAGAATAAACTGAAGCCAGACGATATACAGGGGGGTACTTATACGGTAACCAATGTTGGAACATTTGGAAGTATTATGGGAACACCAATAATTAATCAGCCCCAGGTAGGTATCCTGGCCTTAGGAGCTATTCGAAAAATGCCTGCGGTTATCGAAACTCCAGAAGGTGATTTTATCGGTATTCGATATAAAATGATTTTATCGCATAGCTATGATCACCGGGTGGTGAATGGAGCGCTTGGTGGACAGTTTGTGCAGCGGGTAGCACAATATTTAGAAGGATTCGACAAAAATAGAGTATTATAAAATTTATGTATATAAAGAAAAACCGGGGTTGCTTTTTATAGGGCGATTCCCGGTTTTCTTTTTATATTGCTATAAGAATAAACAAATTTTAAAAAATGGAATTAAAGCTTACAAAACCTATTTGTTTTTTCGATCTGGAAACTACCGGAACGAACCTTGCCAAAGATAGGATTGTAGAAATAGCGATATTAAAAGTATATCCTAACGGAAATAAAGAAAGTCGTACCTGGTTGGTAAATCCAGAAATGGAAATCCCAAAAGAAGTCATTGCAATTCATGGAATTTCGAATGAGAAAGTAGCGAATGAACCGACTTTTAAAGAATTATCCAAACAAATCTATGATATGATAAAAGGCTGCGATTTGGGAGGTTATAATTCCAATCGCTTTGATATTCCGTTGTTAGCCGAAGAATTATTACGTGCAGATATCGACTTTGATATGAAAAATATGATGGCCGTAGATGTACAAACGATATTCCATAAAAAAGAGCAAAGAACTCTGGCGGCTGCTTTTAAGTTTTACTGCGGGAAAGAACTTATAGATGCACATAGTGCGGCTGCAGATACTGAAGCAACTTACGAAGTATTAAAGTCTCAATTGGATAAGTATGACGATCTGGAAAACGATATTAAATGGCTATCACAATACAGTGCCCGTAAAAGCTTTGCCGATTTTGCCGGATTTATAAGTTTTAATAAAAAGGGAGAGGAAATTTTTTCTTTTGGTAAATATCGAGGGAAGCTGGTAGAAGAAGTTCTGGAAAAAGAGCCTGGTTATTTCGGGTGGCTTCAAAATGCCGATTTTCCCCTTTACACTAAAAAGATACTCACAGCCATAAAATTACGTAAACTAAATACCAAACTTTAAAGAATGCGCATCCTGCTTACGGTATTCCTTCTTATTTCAGTTTGCACTTTTGAGCAAACTACAAGAGCCGTAGGACAGGTGGTAGATGCCAAAACTTTAGAGCCTTTACCGTATGCGAATATAGTTCTGGAAAGTAAAAAAAGGGGAATTTCGACAGATGAAGAGGGGCGATATTCTTTTGTTATAAAAGAGGTTAGTGAGAATGCTATACTTAAATTTAGTTATGTAGGTTACGAATCTCAATGTTTAGAGCTAAAAGAGTTAAAGGGAAAAGTAATAAAATTAAAACCCAGCATACATCATTTGACTGAGGTAAAGATTTTTAATGTTAAAAATAGAAAGACTAAAAGAATCAATAATTTTTTGTTATCGGAATCTGTTGGTTTAGGGAATTTTAGTGGTGGGCAGTATCCTAGTACGGTGGCCAGGTTTTATGAAAGGCCGGACAAATTTGAAGAAGCCTGTTATTTAAAACAGGTTGAAGTTCGGTATTTTATTTTAAAAGAAACGTTATCCCGCAGCGCAAAATACAGGTTAAGGATTATGGCGGTAGATAAGGAAGGGAAACCTTCTTACGATCTTTTAGATAACGGACTAATAGTTGAAAAAGAACCAAGCGAATATCGTACTAAAATCGATCTGTTACCTTATAAAATTCGCATTCCCGACCACGGCTTTTTTATTGCTGTAGAACATCTTTTTATAAAAGAAAATGCTTTTATGGAAAGGAAAGATTATAGGGTAAATGATACTATGGTGTATAAGGATGTGGAATTACGCAAATATGCGCCGATTTTTAAAGGGGTTTTAGAAAAGGATAATGAGGATTTTAAATCTTATTATAAAGACATCAATGGATGGCGAAAAATGAATAGTTTGGATAATTCTAATAGCGTATTTTCCGGAAAATTACCAGCCCCGGCATTCAAAATAACATTAACCGATTAAAAGATTGTAAATGAAACTTATTTGTATAGGTAGAAATTATACCGATCATATTGCCGAGTTAGAAAATGAAAAACCAGAAGATCCTGTAGTCTTCCAAAAGCCGGATACGGCGATACTATTAAAAAAACAGCCTTTTTTTATTCCAGATTTTTCTAAAGATGTACATTATGAGGTAGAGTTGCTGGTGAAGATTACAAGGGTGGGAAAACATATTCAACCTAAATTTGCCCATAAATATTATGATGAAATAGGGCTAGGGATCGATTTTACAGCGCGAGACCTTCAGGCAAAGTTAAAAGCTAAGGGGCTTCCCTGGGAGAAAGCAAAAGGCTTTGACGGTGCTGCAGTAATCGGTGAAAAATGGCTGAATAAAAATCAATTTTCAGATTTAAACAATATTAATTTTAGCCTAAAAAAGAATGATGAGATTGTACAAAATGGCAATAGTTCTTTAATGCTATGGAAAATTGATGAACTAATTGCTTATATTTCAACTTTCTTTACGTTAAAGATAGGCGATATTATTTTTACCGGAACACCTGCTGGAGTTGGTGCGGTAGCGCCACAAGATCATTTAACCGGATTTATTGAGGACCAAGAAATTTTTTCTATAAATATTAAATAATCCCCATGAGTAGCTACGATTTAAAAGATGTAGAAGAAATGGCAGACGGCGATCAGGACTTTATACTGGTGGTAGTAAAAACTTTTCTTGAAGAAATCCCGCCAGATGTGACTGCCATGAATGAAGCCATAGATAGTGATAATGCTAAACTTGCTTACAGTTATGCCCATAAAATGAAACCTAATCTAAAGCTTTTTGGGTTAGAATTAATGCCACAAATAACTATTATAGAGCAGTGGTCTAAACAGGGTAAAAATAAAGCGGAAGTACCGGGTGCCGGTAAGGTCATTACGGGAAAGGTAGAGCAGGTTTGTGAAGAATTAAAAGAAGATTTTAATCTGTAATGAACGCAGAGATTATAACCATTGGCGATGAAATTCTTATCGGCCAGATTATCGATACCAATTCGGCTTTTATAGCCAAGGAACTTAATAAAATAGGGGTGAGTATTCATCAAATAACTTCAGTAGAAGATGAATGGAACCATATTTTAACCACCTTAAGTGACGCTCAAAAAAGAGCAGATATAGTCATCATTACCGGCGGACTTGGCCCTACTAAAGACGATATTACCAAGAAATGCCTTTGTGAGTTTTTTAATGATACGCTGATTAAAGATGAAGCGGTTTTGGCGCATATCGAAGAACTTTTTAAAAAATATATTGATACTCCTATTTCAGATTTAAACCGGCTACAGGCCATGGTGCCTTCAAAGTGCGAAGTCCTTATGAATAGGTATGGTACTGCTCCCGGGATGTGGTTAAAAAAAGAAGATACTATTTTTATTTCTTTACCCGGTGTACCCTACGAAATGAAAGCTTTAATGCAGGATGAGGTCATTCCCCGAATAAGGGATCGTTTTAAAAGACCATTTATTCTGCATAAGACCGTACTTACCTTTGGGATGGGAGAAAGTGCTATTGCAGAAAAAATAGAATCCTGGGAAGAAGCCTTACCGGCTCACATAAGACTGGCATATTTGCCAAACCTGGGTAAAGTACGTTTGCGATTAAGCACAAAAGGCAGTGATCCCATTAATATGGAAAAGGAGGTGAACGATCAGATAAAATCGCTTAGCCAGATTATTGGGGATATTATTAAAGGGATAGAGGAAGAAGATCCTATTGAAGTACAGATAAGGAATCTACTCACCGCAAACGACGCAAGCCTGGCTACAGCTGAAAGTTTTACTGGGGGCAGATTAGCTGCAATATTTACAGGATATCCAGGGTCTTCCGCATTTTTTAAAGGCAGTGTGGTGGCCTATGCAACAGAAGCTAAAGTGAATATTCTAGGGGTGTCACCAGAACTTATAGAAAAATATTCTGTGGTAAGCAATGAAGTGGCTTGTGAAATGGCTAAAAAAGTAAAAGCTTTATACCAAACCGATTATGCCATAGCAACTACGGGAAATGCCGGCCCGGACAAAGGTGATAGCGATGCTGAAGTTGGAACCGTTTTTTTGGCAATTGCTACACCGCAACGCGTTTTTGCCCGGGAATTTAATTTTGGAAATCACCGGGATAAGGTCGTGGGAAAGGCTGTTAATAAATGTATGGAGATGATATTAGATGAAATTTACAGCCAAAAATAGGCTGGTTTGAGTCAATAATTTAATACTCAATAGCAACGAAAATAATATCGTAAATTTTTTTTGCAGAATGTGTTGTGAATTAGGGATAAAAATCGTTAATTTGCACCCTGTTTTGAAATAACGAGATAAAGTATAGAGCAATGTCAAGAGTTTGTGAACTTACAGGGAAAAAAGCGATGGTTGGGAACAATGTTTCTCACGCAATGAATAAGACCAAGCGTAAATTTAACGCTAACCTGGTAAAGAAACGTTTTTTTATTCCTGAAGAGGATAAATGGATCACTTTAAAAGTATCTACCTCTGCGCTTAAAAATATTAACAAGAAAGGAATCTCTGCCGTTATTAAAGAGGCTAGAGCAAAAGGATTTCTTCAAAAATAATCCTTTACCTATAAAAACAAATTAAGATGGCAAAGAAAGGAAACAGAGTACAGGTTATTTTAGAGTGTACCGAGCATAAAGCTTCTGGTCAACCAGGTACATCAAGATATATCACTACAAAGAATAAAAAAAATACGCCGGATAGAATGGAGTTAAAGAAATTTAACCCAATCTTGAAAAAAATGACGGTTCATAAAGAGATTAAATAATTTGAGTCATGGCAAAGAAATCAGTAGCAGCATTACAAACAGGATCTAAGAGATTAAGCAAAGCTATTAAAATGGTTAAATCTCCTAAAACAGGTGCATATACTTTCGTTGAAGCTATTATGGCTCCTGAAGATGTAAACGATTATTTAAAAAAGTAATCGGATAAAAAATTTATATTTTTTTTAAATGGCCGTCCTGATTTGTTATCTGGACGGCTTTTTCTTTTTACGTATATTTACCGCTAATAACAAAGTCCTTTTTTTAAAGGACTATTCTCATTAAAACGAATAACCAAAAATGAGTTTATTTAAAAAGATCTTTTCAAAAGAAAAAAAGGAAACTCTGGATAAAGGGCTGGAGAAAAGTAAAAGCAGCTTTTTTTCTAAAATGAGCAAAGCTGTTGCCGGTAAGTCTAAAGTTGACGACGAAGTTCTTGATGATTTAGAAGATGTGCTGGTAAGTAGTGATGTTGGGGTAGCCACTACTATAAAAATTATAAACCGTATAGAAGATCGTGTAGCCAAAGACAAGTATTTGGGAACCGATGAACTTAACAAAATCCTAAGAGAAGAAATTGCCGGTTTATTATCCGAAACCAATTCTGGTAACGCTACAGATTTTACTGTACCCAATAAGAAACCTTACGTAATGATGGTTGTGGGGGTTAATGGTGTAGGGAAAACAACAACTATCGGGAAACTGGCCAATCAATTTAAAAGCCGAGGCCTAAAAGTTGTTTTAGGAGCCGCCGATACTTTTAGAGCAGCAGCTATCGATCAATTACAGGTTTGGGCAGAACGTACCGATGTACCTATTATAAAACAATCCATGGGTAGTGATCCTGCTTCTGTAGCCTTCGATACCGTACAAAATGCTGTTAAAATGGATGCAGATGTTGTTTTAATTGATACTGCAGGAAGGTTGCATAACAAGGTAAACCTTATGAAAGAGCTTTCTAAAGTAAAAAGAGTGATGCAAAAAGTAATACCAGATGCGCCCCATGAAGTGCTTTTAGTTTTAGATGGTTCTACTGGGCAAAATGCTTTTGAGCAGGCTAAGCAATTCACAGCTGCTACTGAAGTTACCTCTCTGGCGGTAACCAAGTTAGATGGTACCGCAAAAGGTGGTGTTGTGATTGGGATTAGCGATCAATTCCAAATTCCGGTAAAATATATTGGTGTAGGAGAACGGGTGGAAGATCTTCAGGTTTTTAACAAGTTTGAATTTGTAGATTCCTTTTTTAAATAATAGGTATTGTTTTTCTTGAAGTTGAGTTATTATTAAGTAATTCAGCTATTTTTTAAGCTTCGTGCTTGTACCGCGGAAATATTTTTATTGAAGAAATTCTAATTCCGGATATGATTTTGTTCAGAAAAATATATAAATAAACCAACTGATATTAACCAATTACCCCACATGAAAAAGATTTTATTCTTATGTAGTATTTTAGTCCTAATAGGCTGTAAAAATAATGAAGAAAGTAGTAAAGCTTCTCAAGAAATTGTAGTTTCAGATTCTACTGGTACCAGTGATTATCAGGGAGATGTAATGTTACAATTTAAAGTTTTAGATTCTAAATATCTTGAAAAAGATATACTCTGGTCTCCTTTTGAAATTGAGCTTTATAAAGTAACAGAAAAGAAATATGATAGTTTAAAATCAATAATTCTTGAAAAATCTGTTACAGAACTGCAAAAAGCGATAGCCGAAGAACAACTTACCTACGAAGAGCTTACCCTGTTTTATCTTTACCGAATGAGAAAATTAGATCGGGAAAACGATCTTTCTCTCAATGCTGTTATTGCAGTTAATCCAAATGTTTTAACCGAGGCCCGACTTAAGGACAGAAACTATAAAAATACCGCGAATAAAAGTCCGATTTACGGTATTCCTGTATTGTTAAAAGATAATATCAATACGTCCACAATGCCAACAACGGCGGGAGCTGTGGCGTTGCAGGGAAATACGACCCCAAATGCTTTTATAACAAATAAGTTAGAAGAAAGTGGGGCGATAATTTTAGGAAAAGCAAATCTTAGTGAATGGGCCTATTTTTTCTGTAAAGATTGTCCAAGTGGATATTCTGCGGTGGGTGGACAAACCTTAAATCCTTATGGACGTAGAATTTTTGACACCGGTGGTTCTAGTTCTGGTAGTGCTGTAGCCGTTGCAGCCAATTTTGCTCCTTTAGCCGTAGGATCTGAAACTTCAGGATCCATACTTTCACCATCAAGTCAGAATAGTCTTGTAGGATTAAAACCAACGATTGGACTTTTAAGTAGAACTGGTATTATACCAATTTCAAGTACTTTAGATACGCCCGGGCCAATAACCAAAACGGTTATGGATAATGCTATTTTACTAAGCGCAATGACTGGTAGAGATACGTCTGATACCAAAGTTTATGCAGATTCTATAAAAATACCTTCAGATTATTATTCGGCTTTAACCGATACGACAAGTTTACGCGGAGTAAGATTAGGTGTGATCAAAGAACTTACTGAAGATTCTTTATATAATAGAGCAATTAATGAACTTAAAAAAGTTGGAGCTCAAATCGTCGAATTTGAGGCTGAAGATATTAAGTTAGCTAATTTTCTAAGATTATTAAATCTTGATATGAAAAAAGATCTTCCTGATTATTTAGAACGTTATGGCAAAAGAGTAGAAGTACGATCTGTAGAAGATATTATGACTTTCAATATGGAGGATTCTGTACAGCGAGCACCTTACGGACAGGGTTTGTTTGAAGGAATTGTAAAGGATACCGCTTCAGCAGAAGAATTTCAGGCCATAAAAGATACCCTAAAAATACGCGGAAAACGATTTTTCGATATACCGATGAAAGAGTATGATCTGGAAGGGATTCTTTCGATAAATAATTATCATGCCGGCTTTGCTGCGGTTGCAGAATACCCTGCGATCACGGTACCTATGGGCTATGACGATATTGGGGAACCTAAAGGTTTAACCTTTATTTCTATTCCTTATTCCGAACAAAATTTATTACGCTGGGCTTATGCTTACGAGCAGGAATCGCAGCAACGTAAACCACCAAAAGACTATTCCAAGTAATGGCACAACGATACCTGATTATCTTTACCAAACTTATATTTATTTACTGTCTGTTTTATGTGATCATGAAAATACTGGCCGTATTCCAGGGCGCATGGCTTTATGCCAATCTAATTATGGCGTTCCCGGTGCTCATATTGGGTCTTTTAGGCGCATATTTTGTTAAGATGAAAAAGTATAATTGGATCTATGTGATCATTTCTGCAATACTTATAAGTATTATCAGGTATTATGAGCAAGGCTGGCTGTTAGGCTTGCATAACTATTTTAGCGTTTAAGATTTCTCATTACATAGTTTTAAGATTAAAATCCATCCTAACAAAAGTTTCGATGGATTTTTTATAGCCATTAAATTGCAATAGTTAGTATCTTAGTGCCACTCTGAAAATTTAGCTAAATTAAATTCAATTATTTTATGAGAAAATTTTATTTGCTGATCATGCTATTATTTGTTGGTGTGGCAGTTTCAGCACAAGAAAATGCAAAATGGTTACGATATCCTTCGATTTCACCAAATGGCGAAACTATCGTTTTTGGATATATGGGGAACCTTTATCGGGTTAGTAGTGATGGGGGCGTAGCCATTGCCATAACTACAGGAGATGCTTATGATATGCGTCCCGTTTGGAGTCACGATGGTAAAAGTATAGCTTTTGCCAGCGATCGCTATGGTAATTTTGATGTATATACCATGCCAGCTACAGGTGGAACACCTACAAGATTAACTTATAATAGCGCCAATGATTTTCCCTACGATTTTTCACCACAAGACGATAAGGTTCTTTATGGGAGTGGTCGTAATGCACCGGCATCAAGCGTAAGATTTCCAAATCCCGGATTATTTCAAAATTTGTATACTATCCCTATAAAAGGTGGACGACCAGAATTACTTACCGCCGCGGGAGCAGAAGAAGCCCATTTTAGTAAAGATGGAACGCATTTGGTTTTTCAGGATAGAAAAGGTTATGAAGATGCCTGGAGAAAACATCATACTTCGGCAGTCACAAGAGATATTTGGTTGTATGATCTTGAGAATGATTCGTATAAGCAAATCAGTAATTTTGAGGGTGAAGATCGTGAGCCTGTTTTTAGCGCTGATGGAACAAAAGTATTTTATCTGAATGAAAAGGACGGTACACAAAATTTGTACGTCAAAAATTTAAGCTCGGATTCCGAAGAAAAACTGACTAATTTTAAAGATTTTCCGGTACGTCACTTAAGTATTTCTGATAGCGATAAATTGGCGTTTACCTGGAAAGGTGAAGTCTATACCATGACGCCAGGAACTCAACCTAAAAGACTGGAGATTAAAGTTCTGGATGATGCCGCTTTCGAAGCCATCAAAAATATGGATATCAATAGTGTAACCGAATTTGCGGTTAGTCCTAATAATAAAGAGATCGCTTTTGTAAATCGAGGTGAAGTTTTTGTGACCGGTGTAGACGATTCCCGTACAAAAAGAATTACCAATACCTCTACTCAGGAGCGTATGGTGAGCTGGTCCCCAAGCGGAAAAGAATTAATTTTTTCCGGGGAGAAGGATGGTAGCTGGAATGTATATAAAGCGACTTTAAACCGCCCGCAGGAAGAGTATTTCTATGCTTCGACCATTGTAGATATTGAGCCTTTAATTAACACGACTGCTGAAGAATTTCAGGCTAAAATTTCTCCAGATTCTTCTAAAATCGCTTTTATAGAGGAACGAAATATTTTAAAAGTAATGGATCTAAAATCGGGTAAGAAAACAGTAATTCTTCCTGAAGGTAGAAATCATTCATATAGTGATGGAG
>CETT01153487.1_pt1 | contig 11487 bp, 8 predicted proteins | sample 356361 | NCBI WGS metagenome assembly CETT01 (sample SAMEA2622429, study PRJEB7988) | marine metagenome | isolation source: saline water (ENVO:00002010), including | reverse complement strand
CGCACCCGGACCGTTTGTCGAGCCGGGACCCGAATCCAGCTTTTTGCTGGAGGAGCCTCCGGCTTTCCAATCCAAAAATCAAAATACGGCTGAACCAGCAGGGCTTGTTTGGAAGGATTTTGCAGTTGAAACTCAATCGATGCTGCAGAACGCTGAAATCCGTTCTCCAATTCCGTATTTCGTGTTTTTTTCAGATTCAGATTTTTTATTTTAAGTCCCTTATCTGGAGGCATTCTGTATTTCCAGTAGAGCCGCTCCAGCGCTCCCTCCCAAACTTCAGAGCGTTGCAGTTCCTGATTATTTTTAAGGATCCTCAAAATCCTGGGAATGTCTTTTTCCTCACCGAGCATGCCCAGAAGCATCACCGCACGCCAGGGCTCTATCCCAATGCCTCCCTCATCGAGGCTTTTTCTGATCAGGGGCAGTCCCCATTCAGGGAAGGCTAAAAAAGACTGAACCGCAAGCAGACGTTCCGAAGCTGAAGGGCTGTCCAGAAGCGGCAGCCAGCGCTCCTCAAAAGCAAGACGGGCTTCATCTGCAAACCAGGCTTTGGCTGATGAAGGAGGCCAAAAAAGTAATACCGCAGCATAGATCGATAAGAATGATTTTAGGAATAAACTCCTTCTCATAAATCAGAAAAAAGCTGAAGAAAAATGGAAAATGGTCGATGGTACACTGGTTAAATTATCTTTGAACCCCTGAATCTGCAACGAAGAAACCCCATAGATTGTTTTTTAAGGCTTTGCATTCAAGTTATCCAACCAAGCAGGAAGCTGCCCTATATGTTCCATTTCATGAAAAAACTTGGACTCGCTTGGCTTTGAAGCCTTTTCATGGTCCCAGCCTATTTCATAGGGGACATAGACAGTTGTTCCACCTATTTTCAGAACTGGAAGGACGTCCGAGCGAAGGGAGTTGCCTACCATCAAAAAATGGTTGGGCTTGATTTGATATTTTTCCAAAACTTTCAAATACGTCTCCTCATCCTTTTCTGTAAGAATTTCAATCGCATCAAAATATTCACTCAATCCGGAACGCGCGATTTTGGTCTCCTGATCGATGAGATCACCTTTGGTGATTAGAAAAAGTGGATGCTTCTTTTTGAGTTGCTGAAGGACGCTTTCGACATTTTCCAGCAATTGAATCGGCGCGCCGAGCATTTCCCTACCAAAATCCATAATTTGCTCGATTTCTTTTCCAGTAATATCTCCATTGGTAAGCTGAATCGAGGTCTCGATCATCGATAGGACAAAACCTTTGATGCCATAACCGAACATCTGAAGGTTCTTCCTCTCAGTTACATAGAGAGTACGGTCCACAAGATCTGATGCATGCTCCTTGAGGATGCCCCGGAACTTTTCCTGGGTCATCGAAAACAGACGTTCATTATGCCAAAGGGTGTCGTCGGCATCAAAACCGATGGCATCAAACAAGGAAACCGATTAGAAAAAATGTGAGAAGGAAGGTTTAAAAACTTCTAGGGAAGAGTGGTGTGAGAAAGGGACGATGATGGATCGTCCCTTTTTATCTTTCAGATTTAGGCACCACTTTCTTCCAGAAGCAACTCATTGTATGAGTCTCGCATGACATTGATCACAATCAGATCCATGCAATTGTTTGCAGTGTTTTCAAGCATGTCAAAAGCCTTGTTCAGAGGAATTTCTTTTCTACAGAGCCGGTCTAATTCCTTCGCAAATTGTTTGACTGATGTTTTCATCGCACCTCCTGATTTTGATATTTCCCGGATGCAGCATCCTATTCACAGAGGACGTCTCATCTTCAATCCAGGCATGCAATGAAATGATGCACTTAGCATACCATTAAATTTTCCCCAAAAGGGACGCCATTTCAATGGCTGTCAGGGTAGCGTTGCGGCCTTGGTTGCCTGATTTGGTCCCAGAGCGTTCGATGGCCTGCTCTATCGTGTCAGTGGTGAGGATGCCAAAGCTTATGGGAATTCCACTTTCCAAAGAGACTGTTGAAATCCCACTCGCAGCATTGGCTGCTACATAGTCAAAATGAGGAGTCTCCCCACGAATGACTGCTCCGAGACAAATAACCGCATCATAGAGGCCTTTACCAGCAATTTTTTTTGCGGCCAAAGGAATTTCGTAGGCACCTGGAACTCGGATCACAACAACATCATCAGGATTTCCTCCATGACGCTGAAAGGTATCCAATGCCCCTTCCAAAAGACGTTCTCCAATCAATTCATTAAAGCGTGCCACAACAAAGGCGAATTTGAGCCCTTGGGCAATAAGATCTCCAGAAATTTCTTTCATTTTTTTCTCGATTAAGAAGCTTCAGCCTTTTTCACGCAATAGTTTGAAATTGTACAAACCCGTGTCATGACCATCGCTCCAATGAATCCGGATGGCATAATTGCCCACGTATTCACAGCTTTGAGCATGAATATCCTTGGCGATACTGCTGCTGTCCAAGGTTTTTTGCCCCGTAATTTCATCCACACAACTGGCACAGGGGCATGTATCTCGCAAAGCGAAAAAATCGTAACGGCTTTCATGACCATCTCGCCAGAGGATATAAAGATCATCAGCAAGCAGGATTTTTTCAACTCTGGTTTTTTTTTTGATCTGAACCATGATTTGATTGTTTCATAAAGAGAGGTAGAGATTGGAATTGAGTATCAAATCCAGCTTGAATAGGCTTTCAATTTACAGTAAATCCTTATATTTCTCAAGCACTGCTCAGCAAGAGCCGTTACAGCAAATGGACGAAATCAAATACCATAACGGAGACCAGCATGGCTGAAGAAGAGACCGAAACAGCAGCTTCTGAAGAAAATACTGAAAGTTCGGGTGAAGAAGCATCAGCAGATGCAGAAGTGGTAGAAGGAAAATTCGGGAAGGCCGAAATCGTCATTCCGGATACGGTTCAAAAAGCTCCGGATGATTCCCAAAAACATTATCATTCTATTGCAAACAAAGGGGAAACGCTGAAGGTCGCTAGTGAAAAAGTGCTCGGTTCGAGCAGTAAGGAGGAACTCAAAGAACATCTTCCAGCCGCCATTGTTGTTAAGAAAAATCTTAGAAAAGACGTGGACACTTTATTCAACAGTTACAAGGAGTTTAAGAATTCGAGTGATAATCCGGATGATGTTGAACAGTTCAAAGAAGCTTGCAATGACGTGATCAAAAACGCTCAAAAAGCACACGGAGAAATCAAGGATAAAATCAATAACGTCTACGGCAAAAGCTGAGCCCCTTATTCTGTCTTCTTACACTACATCAGCTAAATATCCTTTCTCCCGAAATTACTTTGAACTGAATGATGAATCCTGGTAAATTCATCACATTCGAAGGGATTGACGGGTGTGGAAAATCCACTCAAATCCAGCTTGCTCAAGCCTATCTGGTACAACAGGGATTTCAGGTTCTTACCACCCTGGAGCCAGGTGGCACCGGGATTGGTCTTCAGATCCGCGAAATTCTACTGAATCGAAAAAATCATCGTCTCGTCCAGGAATCTGAAATGCTCCTCTACCTTGCTGACCGAATCCAGCACCTCAAGGAAATCATCCTTCCTGCGCTGGAGCAGGGAGTGCTGGTGCTCTGTGATCGATTTCATGATTCAACGGTAGCGTACCAAGGTTTTGGAAGAGGACTGGATCTCAACCTGATCCGCTCTATCGAGGAAAAAGCAATCAAACCGTATGCTCCTTTTATCACTTTTCTGTTGAACATCGATCCTCAGCTTGCGGTGGAACGTACTGAAAAGAAATATCCTGAAAGAAACCAGAAGGATCGCCTGGAAAAAGAATCCATAGATTTTTTTCAAAGGATCAACCAAGGATACTTAAAACTTGCAGGAGAGTCCCCTGAACGCTTTGTTTGCCTGGATGGAAGTGGTTCACGAGAAAACATTCATCAGAAAATCATTGAAAACCTAACAATACACTTAAGTAACATACCCATGGAAAGGAAATCCGTTTAGATGAGAAGCGTTTTTTTTCAAAACCCTCTTGAATACCAAATTCAGACTGAAAACGAAGAATGGAATCAAGGGGATTCGATTCAGGGACGGCTTCGAGTTCGAAATATCAGTGCAGAGCAGGTCTCTCCGGTTGTCTCTAAGGTTGTAGTCGCTTACGCCGTTAGGAAGGAATTGAAATCGGGAGACGCACAAACCTGGAAGGTGCTACTCGAGAAACAACCTATTTCTGCAGAAAGTCTTCTGCCACAAGCAGAAATCAATTCAGAATGGGAACTCAAACTCTCAAACGATTGTCCCATCACTGACAAATCCGCCAGCCCTTTTCTTCTGTTTGGAGGAGAAAATGTAATGGAGGAAGGCGGACGTATCGATCTTAGAGTCGAATTACATCCCCTTCTGCAAAGTTTCCTGCAAACCTTTACCACTCAGTATAAGTTTCTTGAAAAATACAGGAAAAGCCGGGAAGACTATACTGAAGTCAAACTCGTTCCTCCGGATTCAAAGGAATTTCCAAATCTGGAACAAATCCTCTGTCTGCTTCGAATCCATGACGAACAGCTCGAATCGATCTTTCGTTTCAGGATGAAGGGATTTAGCAGGGACGGTGAGAGCATGAAGGTGGTCAAAAAGAAACGGGAATTTGAGATTCAAATGAACCCGGATGAATATCTGCTTCCCGGAGGCTTTCCCAACCGCAACCTGTTCCGGGAAAAAATCAGCGAGGCTCTTGATGTAGCGAGGCAAAGAGTGTTTTAATAGGCAAATTTAACAAAATGTGTTGACCCGTTGAAACATGGAAATCAGAGTCCTCAGCGCCAAGGAAATGTCCCGTGCCTTGGACATGGGAGAACTGATCGAGGAAATGAAACTTGCGTTTCAGCAACTTTCAGCAGACCGAGCCATGATGCCCCTTCGGAAACGCATCAACCTTCCTGAACAAAAGGCCGTCTTCCTGGCCATGCCTGCTGCCCTTCCAGACCAAAAAAAACTTGCTGTGAAAATGGTTTCCGTATTCGGAAAAAATCCTGAAATTGGACTCCCTTTGATTCATGCTCTGGTGACCGTCTTTGATGCAGAAACCGGAACTCCAGCAGCACTGATGGATGGGGAGGTCCTGACAGCCAAGCGAACCGGTGCTGGGAGTGGCGCAGCCACAGACCTGCTTGCCCGTAGAGACTCATCTGAAGCGGCCATCCTGGTTAGCGGAACCCAGGCCAAAACACAACTCGAGGCGATCTGTTGTGACAGAGACATCAAAAAGGCCAGGGTTTTCAGCCTTCATTATGAACATGCTCAAAGGTTTGTTGATGAAATGAAAGAAGGGGACAGGATTCCTGAATCCCTGGAAGCCGTAAAAACTCCTGAAACTGCTGTTTCAGGAGCAGATATCATCTGTACAGCAACAACCTCCACCAAACCGGTTTTCCAATTCAGGGATCTCAAACCTGGAGTCCATGTCAACCGGGTTGGTTCCTTCCAGCCCTCGATGCAGGAAATTGATTCCGAAACCGTTAAAAATGCTCTCGTCTACGTCGACTCCAGGGAATCCGCACTTTCTGAAACGGGTGACCTGGGCATGCCAATCCAAGAAGGAATCATAAATGCAGATCACATCCGAGCGGAATTAGGCGAAGTGGTGGAAAATCCCACATTGGGCAGGACCACTCCGGAGGAGATAATTTTTTTTAAGTCCTGCGGGGTCGCGGTCCAGGATGTGATTGCTGCAGGAATGGCACTCGAAAAAGCAAAGCAACATAAATTGGGCCAAATCATCGAACTTTGATGTTTTCGTTCTTCATCCGAGGTTTAGGATTTGTCAGAAAATCTACCAACTACTGCAGAAATCGTCATTCTGGGTGGAGGCGTGATGGGTGCAAGTACGGCCTACCACCTTTGCAAAGCAGGCTTCAAAAAAGTGGTCCTGCTTGAGCGGGAAAGCTTTTTTGGAACCGGGGCAACAGGCCGCTGTGCAGGTGGAATTCGGCATCAGTTCAACACTGAAATCAACATACGTCTGTCTCAGCTAAGCCTGCGGATGCTTGATACTCTAGAAGAGGAAACCGGAACCGCGGCTCAGGTCAGGAAATGCGGTTATCTGTTTGTACTGACCCGAGAAGCAGATGTCGTCTCTTTCCAAAAAACCGTGAGCCTTCAAAACCGTCTTGGGGTTGAAACCGAGTGGCTTAACAGAGAAGAAGTCAGAACTCTTGCGCATCCTTGTGTTTTCGAAGATGCCATTGCCGGAAGTTTTAATGCAGAGGACGGATTGGCCGATCCCCACAGTGTCGTCAGTGCCTACATCGATGCTTCTCGACATCTAGGCGCTTGCTGCTTGACGGGATGTAATGCAACTGGCATCAAGACTCGAGGTAATAAAATTGTAAATGTTCAAACCAATCGGGGAGTTATTGAAACTGAAAAGGTGGTCAACGCTTGTGGACCATGGAGCCAGGTTCCAGCAAAGTGGCTAGGACTGGATCTTCCCGTCCAACCATTACGTCGGCAATGGTTGATGACGAATGAGATTCCTCAATTTCCAAAATCCTTCCCCTTTGTGATAGATTTTGCTGCAAGCCTCTACTTTCATCGTGAAGGTCCCGGCATTCTGACGGGCATGTCAAATCCTCATCAACCCTTTGGAGAGGACCAAAACATCGATACTGAATGGGAAAACAACCACGTCGAAAAGGCTGTCCAAAGGATGCCCTTGCTTGCAGAAGCAGGCATTCAAGCAAGACAGGCTGGACTGTATGAAATGACCCCAGACTCTCACCCAATCATCGGACAAACTCCAGTTGATGGATTTTTTCTTTTGACGGGTTTCTCAGGACATGGGTTCATGCAGGGGCCATTCTGTGGAAAACTCCTCAGTGAATTGATCACTGAAGGTATGACAAAAAGTCTCGACATTTCTAGCCTTGCCTTCGACCGTTTCGAAAAAGATCAACTGATACGAGAATACAATGTAGTGTGAATAGTATGAAACAGTTGCAAATAGTCATCTCAGTGAGATCATTAAGGTCTAGAATAAAATTCTGGACCTTAAAAATATACTTCTAGCGATAACAGGTTATTCATTGAAGGAAATCATAATGATTTTGAAAAAACAAATATACTTTTTAGTCCTTCTAATAACGATTATTGGGTGCTCGAGTAACGTTCCGATCTACAAAGGTGAGAAAAAAGATGGGAACAAACATGGTCAAGGAAAGATAACTTATCCTGATGGCTCTGAATATATAGGGGAATTCAAAGATGATTACAAAGATGGCTTTGGAATATATTCTTTTCCTAATGGGAACATTTATAAAGGAGCATTTAAAGAGGACCTTCCAAATGGTAAAGGAGTTTATACATATAAAGATGGCTCTAAGTATGATGGGAATTATCTAAACGGAAAAAGAGAAGGATTGGGACATTTTATAGAAAAGGATGGAACACAATATACAGGAAACTATCAAAATAATAAGAGACATGGAAATGGATTGTTTATCTATCCAAATGGAGAGAAATATGAGGGTAATTTTTTAGAAGATCTCCCAAATGGTTTTGGAAAAATAGAATACAAAGATGGGTCTAGCTTTGAAGGAAATTTTTTAAATGGAATGAAAGAAGGTGAAGGTACTTATTTTTATAAAAACGGTGAAAAATTTAAGGGTCAGTTTAAAAATAATAAAAAACATGGCTTCGGAACGGTTATTTATAATGATGGAACTGAATTTTCAGGGATTTTCAGAGATGATATTTTAAATGGTAAAGGAGTCCATAAATTAAAAGACGGAAAGAAAATCGTCAAAAAATATCAGGAAGGTAAATCAAATAATGAAGGTTCAATCATTTTACCCAATGGTACAACATTTACTGGTGATTTGAGGGATAACATCAGTAATAAGTCAGGGACTATTCACTTTCCTCAAGGTCAAAAATATATTGGAGATTTGAAAAAAGGACTGCCAGATGGAAAAGGAAGGTTGGAGTTTCCAGATGGAGGAATTTATGAAGGCAACTTCTTAAATGGTTTACCCCATGGTAAAGGTAAAGTAGAATTTGATGATAATAGTCAATTTGTAGGCAATTTTAAAAATGGAGAAAGAATTGGTAATGGAGTGTATCATTTTAATGATGGAACTGTAGTTAGTGCATTCTACGATACAAATGAAATAAACGGAACAGGCAAATACATCTACAAAGATGGTAGTATTTTTTATGGAGATTATAAATCAAGTAAAAGGCATGGAGCAGGAAAAATTCAAATTATTGATGGAACAAAGATTGTTACAAACTATCGCAAAGGATTAGCAAATGGATCTGTAAGAATGTCTTTAGCAAATGGGGCAACCTTTGAGGGAATGTATGAACAAGGTTATCTTAAAGGAAAAGGAAACTACACCTACCCTGATGGAAATCGATTTGACGGAATTTTTTCAAATAATTTAAGGTCTGGAATAGGTACTAATTATTTCAGTGATGGGTCAGACTTAACAATAAATTATATTGATGGAAAAAAATATGGAAAAGGTATCCTTAAAACTTCAAATGGGATTAATTGGTCTGTAAATTTTAAAGACGACCAAGCGATTGGAAAAGGAATAATTGTTTTTCCTGATGGAACAAAATTTGAGGGAACATACAAAAATGACAGGAAAAATGGTAAGGGGAGATATGTTTATAAAGATGGATCATTCTTTAGTGGGAATTTTATAGCAAATGAAAGAGACGAATCTGGAATTTTCCTCTTTTCAAATCGCTCTGGACTGAATGGATCTTATAAAAATGATCTGTTGGATGGTGAAGTCAAAATGTTATATCCAGATGAAACCATTTTTACAGGCAACTATGAAATAGGAAAGAGATTAGGTCGGGGAACTTTCATCAATGAAAATAATACGAAATATGAAGGTGATTTCAAAGGTACTCAACCCGATGGTAAAGGTAATCTATATTTCGAAAATGGTACCGTGTTTCATGGATATTTCAATAACGGGAAAAAACATGGAGAAGCACATATCAATTTCAATAATGGTTTTAAATTTATCGGTTTTTTTGAACAAGAATATGTCAATGGGAATGGAACATTAATTTACAATGATGGTGCAAAATTTGTCGGAAGCTACAAAAACAACTCAAGAGAAGGTTTAGGGACCTTAACTAGTATAAATGGAGATAGACTTTCAGTATCATTTACAAATAACTTAGCCAATGGAATAGGTACCATCGAATACGAAACAGGAAATTATTATAAGGGTACTTTTAAAGATGGTTATAGATATGGAAAAGGAATTTACCTCTATAAGGATGGAACCCAAGCAACATTAGATTTTCTTAATGACCTGCCTAATGGTAAAGGAATAATTAAATTTAATGACGGTGAAACCTATGAAGGTTTTTTTGCAAATGGGCTCAGGAATGGTAAGGGCACAATTCAATTCTCAGACGGTAAGAAATTTATAGGGAATTTTCGTGATGATAGCCCAAATGGAAAAGGAACACTTATCTACTCGGACCAAACGGAATTTAATGGCGACTATGTTGACGGGCAAAGAGAAGGAAAAGGATTGATCTTTAATGAAAGATTAAAATTTGCTATCGATTACGCAAATGACACATTCAATGGTACTGGAATTTTAGAATACAACAACAATTTACTTAAAGGTAATTATGTAGATGGTTTAAGAAATGGCATCAGCAGTCATCAATATTCAGACAATTCAGCTTTTTCTGGTCATTATAATAATGGATCAAAAAATGGTGGTGGCGTTTATGTCTACCCTGATGGATCTGAATTCAAGGGAAATTACAATAATGGGAAGAGAAACGGATTTGGAATATATTATTTCTCAAATGGGATGCAATATTCTGGTTTATTCCATGACAATCATCCCCATGGAGATGGAACCATTATATTTAATGATTCTATAAATTTTTCTGGTAATTTTTTAAACGGAGAAAAACATGGAAAGGGTAAATTTAACTTTAAAGAACAAAAAATACTGAAGGCTAATTTTAGTAATAATATTTTAAACGGATATGGGCAATGGGAATTTGAAGATGGAACTCAATATTATGGGAATTATATCAATGGTAAACTCGAAGGAAATTTAAAATTAATCAATACTGAAAAGTCTGTTTTCCATCTTAATTATATCAAAGGTAAAAAAGAAGGAACCTGTACACTTGAACATTTTGATGGATCCGTCTACTCAGTCAGATTCAAGGATGATTTAGCAAATGGTAACATTAAAATTGAATTTAATGATGGCATAAAATTAGAGGGAAAATATATTTCAGGAAACATCGATGGTCTTCTTAGCATAACCATTCCTGAGAAACTTAGTTATAATGTGGAATTCAAACAGAATTCTCAAAATGGATTTGGCAAGCTTATTCTAGCTAACGGGATAACATACACTGGTCTATTCAAGGATGGATACCGAAATGGAAAAAGCACCGATGTCTATCCGGATCAATCAGAATTTGTGGGATTGTATTCGATGGGCAAAAGGAACGGTGACGGTAAATATATTTATACCAATGGCACTATTTTTCAGGGAAATTTCAAGGACAGTATTAAACAGGGTTCAGGCCAATATATTTTTGATGATTCTTCAAGATTCTCTGGAGAGTTTTACAATGATCTGCCAAATGGAGAAGGAAAACATCATTTAGCAGACGGTTCCTCCTATAAGGGAAATTTTGTAGACGGTGTACGTCAAGGGTCAGGTGAGTTTTTATTTAATAACGGTAACAACTATAAAGGTGAATTTGATAAAGGCATACCCAATGGGATGGGCACCTTTGCCTACATCAATGGTGGAAATTATACAGGTGAATATGAAAATGGAAAAAGAAACGGACTAGGTGTCTACACGTATCATGATGGAACTACCTATACAGGCGAGTTTGAAAACGATGTCAGACACGGCAAAGGAGAATTGTTGTTTCCAAAAAAAGGCACATATGAAGGACAATTCGAAAACGGTAAACCTGTTGGAGAAGGTATACTGACATTTCCGGACGGAAGAGAATTCGTCGGAAAACTCCAAATGGATCAACAAATCAATCATCCAACCCCATCTTTTCCTCCATCTTTAGAGGTATACCAAGAGAATGATGATGGGAGTCAGTTCATACAATTAGCAAATAGTTACATTGAACGTGCTCAATATGCTATAGAGTTTGAAACCTTCCTATCCATCATTGATGGTGAACCAAACTTTCCTGAGGACCCTGTATTTTTGAAAGAAAATGAAGACGGAAGCATTCTTCATGAAAAACTTAAACGCTATTCAAAAGAAGCAGAAATTGTTCTTAACTATAGTAATGATTTGAAAAACGGAAATAAAATTTCATCACTAAGCTTGGGTTCGGATTTAAGTGGAGCAGTTGATAATGATAGTTTAAGCAGTTCAACAATATCAAAGTATCTGAATTTAGGTAAAATTATCACAGCTTTTAACAGTGATCTTTCAAAGGGTAATTCTAACATCACCTATGATGATGGGATGACCTTTCAAGCAGAATACAAAAACAGAA
>CETT01080658.1_pt1 | contig 11496 bp, 7 predicted proteins | sample 356361 | NCBI WGS metagenome assembly CETT01 (sample SAMEA2622429, study PRJEB7988) | marine metagenome | isolation source: saline water (ENVO:00002010), including | reverse complement strand
TTGTGATGGCTGCCCCATTAGAAGAATTGCGATCTGCCCATGGATTTATTGGGGATTGGTTGGATTATGACCATAGTTCAGTCGGTGCAGGCGAAATGTAATCGTCCTTTAATATATAGGATATTTATACAAAAATATTCCTTTTAGAATAGCTCCAAGTATAAAAACAGTTATAGAATATCGAGTAAACCATTCGAGAAGAAGCATACTTACCTGATTACATATCTCACGTTTAATCGATGGGTGCTTCTTTAAGTACCGGTTTCATTATTGAATAAAAAATCCAAAGACCGATCATAAATAGAATTCCTGATAAACCAAATAGCTGTGTCGTAATAATACTTCCATTTGGAATGATATTTAACCAACTTTCCGGAAGAACCAAAGTGAGTGCCCTGAATAAAACAGCCATATTTACAACAATAGCAAGAATAGCCACTCTGTTTGGGCGTTGAAGTTTCATTGCACCTGTCATACCGGGAATCATTCGTACAGCCATTCCCATAATGAGTAAAGATGTAAACCCGGCCAACCACATATGACGGATACCGTCTGTGCTGATTCCAGTTTGAATCCAGAATAAAAGACCTAATTGAGAAATGATATCAAAAACAAGGCCGATAAATAACCAAATAAATGCAGATCGTATTAGCCATTCAAATCGCCCAAACTCACCATAATCCGGTAGGTATTCCCTCGGCTCTTTTCGATGTGGCACCCGAGTTTCTTTTTGTTCAGCCGTCCATGGGGGGCGTGTTTGGAATAATACATCCAATTTATAAATGAACCAAATGAGTAAGGCATTTTTCAAAATACTTATAATAGAAATGATCTTTGGTAGTGATGCGATATATATATAATGATAAAATATTTTTAATCCAAAAAATACTAATATGGCTATCAAATAAAATATACTAAATCTTTTCACATTCCACTTAATGGCGGGTAACCTTAAAAACAATGGAAGCGCACGTAATCCAACCGCAGCACAAATAGAAAAAATTGTAAAGTGAATAAAAATATCCACGGTGAATAAATGCCAATTATGAAGCATGGACACTTCCTGATTATTCACCATAAACAGAGTCAATGCTGTTGATCCTAATCCAAAAAAAGTCCAACCAAGCACATTCAATACTAGAAAAAATCGAATATCTCGATTTTGCTTTCCCATCGTTGGTTTTAGTTTTCGAATAACTGATAATAAAAACCATAAATAAAGTGCAATTCCCTGCATGACTAAAATACTCGATAGCAATACGGACCAACTGGTGATTGAAAACCAAATTGTATTTTCTAAATATGGTAAAATCGAGTGAGCGATAAACCGAATGACAAGACCCAGCACCATTAAATAATAAATAATATCAATATTTAATTTATTTACGTGTTCCAAATGGGCGAGTCGGGATAAAAAATGAATAGACACACCCATAATAAACAATCCAGCCCACCCCATGAGTTGAAGATAACCGTGGGTCTGGATATAGGCATGAAAACCATTTCCCAGAGAATAATTAAACCCTAAAGAAAATGCCACATGGGATCCCATATTAATACCTGCCCAGAAGGAAATCAATATGGCAGCGCGGATGTACTTGGATGGAAAGATAGGCATCAAATTAATTGGTTATATTCAATGATTAAAGTTAAGGGTGGGGGAAACTCTGGTTAAATGTTTTATTTTTTCGCGATATAAATAATAGATCATTATATTTTAAAACGTAGTTAAACTTTCTATTCTCACGCCCCTAAGTTGGGTGCATTAGGGGAAACAATTTTTTGAATGAAAGGAATATACAAATGGCCAACAATGAAATTTCATTAGATACAAAGCTTATTCATGCTGGTGAGCCCAATCCTCGAATTGAGGGTGCTGTCAGTATGCCTATTTTTCAAAGTTCTAATTTTGCATATGGCGGAGAGACCTCTTATGATTCAATTCGATATATTCGATTAAACAATACACCGAATCATATTGCACTTCATCAAAAATTGGCTGCCTTAGCTGGGGCAGAAGCCGCCTTAGTTACTTCATCAGGCATGAGTGCAATAACGACAGCATTACTCACATATTTAAAATCTGGTGATCATATTATGGTTCACAATACTTTGTATGGAGGCACAGCCGATTTTGTGGTTCATGAACTACCCAAGTATGGAATTGAATATGACTTCTTTGATGCAATGAGTACTGACGACTGGGAGTCAAAATTAAAACCAAATACCAAGGTGATATATGTTGAAACAATTACAAACCCATTAATGGATGTACCACAATTAGATGCTGTTATACAATTTGCTAAAAAACATAAGTTGGTTTCAATGATCGATAATACATTTGCGTCGCCAATTTTGTACAGCCCCATAAAACATGGATTTGATATTTCGCTTCATTCAGCAACAAAATATTTAAATGGTCATTCAGATATTGTGGCAGGTGTGGTTATAGGTAGTCAAGACCATATCACTCAGGTTAATTCTAAATTGATTCATTTGGGTGGAACTCTGGATCCAAATGCATGTTTTTTACTCCATAGAGGCATGAAAACATTATCATTAAGGTTGGAGCGTCAATGTGAGAATGCGATGGCAATCGCCCGGTATTTAGAAAAGCATTCGAATATTAAAAAAGTGAACTATCCTGGATTGGAATCCAGTAAAAGTCATAAAAATGCCAAAGAATACTTATGTGGATTTGGGGCCATGATAAGTTTTGAATTGGAAGGCAATGTGATTTCAGCGGATGCATTTATCAATCAATTAGCCTTGGCTATTAATGCGGCAAGTTTAGGCGGCGTGGAAACATTAATCACCCGACCCGTTCAAACTTCTCATGCATTATTAAGTCCAGCGGAATTGGAGAGCGCAGGTATCTCTGATACCTTAATTCGTTATTCAGTGGGAATTGAATCTGCCGATGATTTAATTGGCGATTTAGATCAGGCATTGACAAGTTTATAGATTAATAAATGAATATTTAAATATGTCATTTGAAATAATTCCATACAATTCAAAACATCATGATATGGTGTATGAAATATGTCTCAAAACAGGAAATTCGGGTAAAGGCGCAGAACATTTACATAATGACCCCATGATCTTGGGGCATATTTATGCTGGACCCTATATCGACCTTGAACCGGAATCGGCATTTTTATTAAAAGATAAATTGGGTGTGTGTGGCTATATAATTGGTGCTATTGATACGGAAACTTTTTTTAATAAAGTCAAATCAGAATGGCTCCCAACTCTTCAAAAAATATATACGGAACCCCTTGAGAGTTCGAAACCTTGGAGTAAAGATGAAGAATGTATTCACCTGCTTTTTCATCCTGAAACTCCCTTAGATCTACCCGAATATCCATCCCACTTACATATTGATCTATTACCTCGGGCACAGGGACAAGGATTGGGAAAAAAAATGATGGATTATTTTTTAAATTATATGAGAGAACGTGGTTCAAAAGGGCTACACCTTGGATTGGGCATTCAGAATTATCGTGCTTTTAACTTTTATAAAAAATACGGGATGACTGAACTGAATCGAGATAGTGATTCTATTATTATGGGAATCTTATTTGAATAATATTATTCAAAAACTAAAACGTCAGGGTTATTCGCACCCTATATTCACTTCATTTGTATTTATAATTCTTGGGATCAATCTTATTGCTCACCGTCCTATTCAAATAATTAATGCTGTTTCACTTAAACCGGATATTAATTATTCATTACATTTAAATAGTATTCGTTATTTCCTCGAACCGATTGTGGGATTTCCATTGTTTTATCTTAGATCTGGGGATCCTGTAGAAGAATATATTGTTTTATGGATTTGGATATTTTTCTGCGTAGGTGTTTATTTTATTTATAGTTATGGAATAAAATTCTATGAAAAGTGGCTTTTATCAATCCCGGCTATTTTGGGGTTAGCCTATTTTATTTTGGTTTGGATGATTTTTTGGCCCCTACCATCTAATACAATTGTCAATGAGTCTAAATCGAAGATTTTATTTAATACCCACGCCCATTCCTACTTTAGCCATGACGGTTTAATCACACCTGCGGAGCAAATGAATTGGCATAAGAAAAATGGGTTCGACGCATTCTTCTTAACAGAACATAATCATAATCTCAAGACCTTAGATTTGGTTCAACAACAGAGAAATGGTCAATTAACACAAAATCCACACGTGATGGCTGGTATCGAATATTCAGGTAGTAACCATATGGTGCTACTCGGATTAACTGACTCGCTTATTACCTTCGGAAAGAAAGATTCAGTCGTTATTCCGGAAGTGCATAGGCAGGGTGGCGTAGTAGGCGTGGCCCATTGGTTTGATGGACAAAAAATGTCGATCAATTATTTTATAAATTTAGGTGTTAATGGATATGAAATAGTCAATAAGAACCAATTGGCCTATCCAAAGTCAATTCATCATGATATTATTGATGCATGTGAAAACAATAAAATGTTTTTATTAGGTGGTGCAGACTACCATGGTTATGGGCCTACATGTGGTACATGGAATGTTTTAGATATCTCTGATTGGCAAGACCTTAGCCATGGCGAAAAGACAGAGTCTATTATGAACGGTTTAAAGGATGGAAAAAACCAAGTCATATATTATTCTGATAGGAATATAATATCTTTCGAAAATATTTGGTTAAGCCCACTTCTCAATATTATGAACTACTTCAAGGGATTAAATATTTTTCAAATAATATCCTGGATCGGGTGGGGTGTATTATTCATCTCCTTGGGGATTAAAATAAATAAAAGATTTATCCTTCAATGGGTTCCATTAATAACTGGGAGTATAATTATTATAAAAGGTAGAATATTGCTTGAAAAATCAATTTCCGTGGTTCAACAAAATGACGTGTTGGTCGAGTTTGGTGATTTGTTTACGGTAATCGGATGTGGGTTTATTTTGAGTGGAATAATTGTTTGGGGACTCCTTAAGAAATTCCCTTCAATTATTCCTGATTAATCTCCCCTTTTGATCCATTTCTCGTTAAAAGATGCATGTAAAATAGTTTTACCTTTTTGATTGCGATAAGAATAGGAAACATGAATCATACCATCTTTTGTTTGAATCATGGAAGGATAAGAATAGCTTTCCGATTTATCAGGAGATATTCCAATGTGGCGAGTCCATTTCCATGTTTTACCTTCATCCTTAGACAATGATACAGCCCAACTATTTCGGTTTTTTTCCGTATCATTATAAATCATAACCCAATGTCCATTTTTTAATACAATTGCATCAATACTAGACCCTGGATTTAAAATGTTAGTATCAGTTGCAAAAGTCCAAGACTCACCTTGATCTGGAGACTCACTCACCAAAATTTTATATGGTGCACTACCATTGTCTCTCATATAAGCAACAATTGTCCCATCTTTTTTTTCTAATAGTGCAGGTTGAACGGGCCCAAACCCCACAATAGGTTTACTTGATTTCCAAGTATGCCCATTATCATCGCTTATCCCTAATAGTGAAATATTGTATCCATCAGAATAAAGAGGAAGTAGCACTCTACCAGTAGATAGTGTTATAGGATGAATGCGAGTCATCCAACCTTTTTGTCGTTTTTCTTTATCCATAGCGGCTTTCACTATAAGTTTCTCATAAGGCAATGCATACTCTGACCACCCTGGATCTGAATAATTAGTTTCAAATCCTTTTTTTATTTCGTTATAAAAAGATTCACCTGGCTTTAAGATAATAATATCTTGCCAATCCCAGTTTGGTGCACCAGGATTTAAATAGTTGGAAGAAATTTTATATCGTAGTACAGAATTTTCCCACCCATTTGCACGGACTGCAATCCAGAATAGCATCAATTCATCCTTTTCATTGATGAATAATACGGGATTACAATCTGGAAGGTCAGGCGTATCTGCCATGATAAATATAGGCTCCCAATCTGACGACCCCTTTTTTAAACGTGATCCTTGGATTATTACATCATTGGCTGTTCTTTCTCCAGACCCGTAAAACCAACATGCAAGTAAATCACCATTAGGCGCTTCAATAATACTACTCCCATGAACATGTTGATTTTGAAAAGGGAAAATAGGTGTTTTAGTAATTCCCTTTGGAAGGATGAATTCAATAGAAAGTACTATAACAAAAAAAATAATTTTAATTTTATTCATTTATGAATCCGTGATAAAGGCCCATGTAATAAGGGAGAAGATATACCATCCCGGTGGATAATTCTGTCCCACTTCCACCTGTATTCATATTCCAAGGATCGTGATTCCAATGATTTATATGCCTTTCATCTATTGGGAATACTTTGCCATTTACGCGATATCCTTTTCGACTATTATTTTCCTGATCAAACGTTCGATTCCAGGAATGCAATTTTTGAATGTCTGTCCTGTGGCTATTGGTATGACTCCAGTTAAGCCTATCTAGGGGAAAACGAATTAGTGTTTCCATTGATTCATCTAACCATTCGGGATGGGGTTCTAAGTCATAAGTCCCCCAAGCATCTACAAAATCTTCACTGGCCGTTGCGGCTCTAAAGGCAAAATTAAAAAACGGATTAAGTTCAGGTGCTTCAAGCATCCAATTCATATACATAGAAAATGCATAGCGAGATTTTAATTCTGGGTCTGTTTCATAGTTTATTAAATGATAGTAAGACATAAATGCCATTTCATCATCGGAATGGTTTCCCGTACCCACACCGCGGTTGAATTTTTGGTCTGTCATATTTTGTGCATATCCATGATCTTCAATAAGCATATTAGATAATTCACGATATCGATCATCACCTGTAATATGATGGGTAATAGATAAATAGGATAACATACTTAAAGAGTTTAGCCCACGTTCAACAAACCAATTTTTATCATGATTCAATTCATAGGGATTGAAACGAGACCATCGAGTAGGTTTCCCGTCATGATCAACCAATTGAAAATCATGATCAATTAAATGGTCTGTTAATTTTTTTATATGAGCACGGACACGTTCCTTTTCATCTTCAGTTTCAGCTACCAAATCATAATATAATCCATATAAGAAATAATGACCGTCCAATTCATCTGAACTTGTATCTGTCTTATAATACCATTTACCCGTTTTATCCTTTGGCCATCTATTCTCATATACTTTCCAGAGAGTATCATTATTTTTTTGTTTCCGAATATCATTTTCTACTCGCCCAATATTTGGGTCATGTCCGCTGGTAGGGAGGATAGTTCGAGCTACAAATCCAGGCGGAGGAGAAATAGGTGCATCTTGAGTCACATCACCAAGAAATTTTAATGCATCGAATGCTTTTTTGGCACGAGCTTTCGCTTTTGGATCTTTGGTGGCGGCATAGGCAAAACATTCTGCGGCACCATACATGCCTGTCCAAAGACCATCATTATCACTATCATGCTGAACCCAATCTGACTTAACTCCAGCTTTTGGAAGATTTACATCCAATACATATTCGTAAGGTGTTCTGCGATGGTATTTATCAATTTCATCTTCATAAAACTTAGCTTTTTCCGCCAAGGTCATTTTTTCTTTATAAATATGGCTCAATCCTTTAGATGTTGCAATCCAAACAGATCCATCTTTTGCCACGACAATATCATTTACATGATCATCTGGTAGCCACCGTTTCCCTTGACGATATTCCCATGTTTTGCCATCAAAGTGGATTGCCCCTTTTGTAGTTCCAAACCACACATCACCGTTTTGTCCCGCGGCCATTTTGGTGAAATCATTATAAGGGAGTCCATCTTTACCTTCGTAAAGTATCCATTCTTTTTTATCCAACACACCCACACCTTGTGGACTCGCAAACCAAAGTCTATTTTTCGAATCCATCGCCACTGAACGGCAGTCAGCTAAAGCCCAGCTTCGTGTGTCATCATGTGGTTGAATTGTATTCCAACCTGTTCTTGTTTTTTTATACAAGCCCTGAGCAGTGGCTACAAACACATTTTTTTCAGATTGAACCGTAATTTGTCGAATGTTTCCGCTTGGAGTTTTCATGGATTTTAGAGCGAGATGTTTATCATTTTTCTTTATTTTTCCAACGAATAAATCTGTTTTACCACCAAGGTATAATTGATTAGAAAATACTAAATCTGTCTCTAATACGTTTAGATGCATATTCTTTGGAAGCGAGATTGCTTGGGAAACAACTTTATTTTTTATGAAGTAGGCCATTCCATTTGTTAAAATATTGTCGTTTAGTTCTCCAGTAATAGCTACGATTTTTGTTCCTTTTGCAGATAGAAGTACTACGGGTTGGTTATTTAGGGAAAGTTTGTTCCAATCTTTTTCTGATTCCAATTGGATAAATAACCCGGAATCTGTCCCTACGTAAATATCTTTCGTTTTTGTTGTGGCCACTGAATATACATTTTTACCTTCAAGAAAAAATGCACGTTTCTCCTGTTCAAAAAATGGAATATTTACGGACTCTTGCCCGAATAAAAATCCGATTATATAAATAAGGGTGAAAATCTTTTTTGTATTCATTTTTTTCGATTTATAAGTTGATGTTGATTAAATCTATTCAATATTTCAACCTAATGCTATATTAGGAAGAATCTATAATTATATTTGGGTTGACTGACTGAATCTATTTACTTTTCTTCCTATAATGATAGGAGAAAATAATAAAGGGATTGTGATGACAACAAAAAATGCACATTTGATAAGCAGTGTTTTATTACTTTTTGTTTTAATGGGCAGATTGTATGCTCAAAATATTTCGGGGAAAGTAAACGATGAAAATAATTTACCTCTATTTGGCGCCAATATAATTGTTGAAGGTACTGGCGTAGGGGCGGCCACAAATGAGAACGGTGAATTCTCTTTTACTGTTAATGCAGCAGACAATTTTACTTTGGTAATTAGTTATATCGGTTATCATACCCAACGTGAATCATTCTATCCCAATGATAAAATAACAGGGTTGTTATTTAGTTTGAAACAGAAAAATCTATTTGGGAACGAAATTACTGTTTTGGCCAGGAAACGAGAGGAGTCCATTAAGGATGTACCTATTTCTATGGTTGCAGTGCGTGGAGAAACAATTGAAGAAATGGGCGCAACGTCTATCGAAGATTTAACGGCAATGGTCCCAAATGTTTATGCGACAGAAAGGCAGTCTAATACAGAATTTAATATTCGGGGTATTTCTGGTGGATCAAGAAATCCCGGTATGTCCACAGCTGAAGGCATTTATATAGACGGTGTTATTATGGGAGATCCAAACTTTATAGTAGCTGATGTCATCGAAATGGAAAGAGTGGAATTTTTACGAGGTCCCCAAGGCACCCTATTCGGGCGAAATACAGTTTCTGGTGCAATTAATCTGATTACCGTAAAGCCTACCCCAATCAATCGGGCCTCTATTTTTATTGAAACAGGACAAATGGGCTATCAAAAGTTAAAAGGGTCTGCAAACTATAAGATATCTGATAAAATATATAGTAGAGTTTCAGGGTATTCATTCAATTATGATGGCTATTTAAAAAATGCTTTTAATAACAAAACAGAAAAATATAAGAATAATTTAGGGGGGCGAGTTGCCATTCGGACTTTACCAACGCCAAAATTGACCATTGATTTAAGTATGGATTTTTTCAATGAAGATTTAACTAAAATCGGTGGACATATATCAGACTATCGTATTTCGAGTAGTAGCACAAACTTTGATAATAAGCGTTTGGATTCATTGTATTATAATCTGAAGTCAATCGATATCACTGATGATGGGAAATATTCATATAATCATGATACCACAAGTATATCAAATAAGGAAATTTATAGCGCCACGCTAAACACCAATTATAGATTAAATGAGAACCTTCAATTAATCTCAGTTTTTTCAATACGGAATGCAAAGGTGAATTGGTTTAATGATGAAGATGGAACTGCATTGGATATACTCACAGGTGATTGGCTAAATACAGGAAAACAGTATACGGGTGAATTTCGTCTCATGTCTAACCAAAACGACAAGATTTCTTGGATAGGGGGAGTATATTATTATAATCTATATAATTTTCTTTCTGGTCCCGTATATCCAAAGCCATTATTCTTTTATTATGCCGCAGGTATCCCCATGTTTATTGCTAAAAACTATACAGATTTAGTCGTTAAACCAGAGGGAAGCGGCAACACAACATCCATGGGTGTTTACGGATCAATAGATTTTCAACTCCTTCAAAAATTATTCTTAACTGTTGGTATTCGATATTCAAATGATAAAATGGATTTCAAATATAAGCAAAAGGGCATTCAAACATTTGGTTATATAAATGTACCATCAGAACTAGATAGTGATGGAAACCCGATTGGGTATTTTGATAGTACAAAAACATGGCATGCAACCACCCCATCAATGAATATAAAATATGCCATATCCGATGGTTTAAATATCTATGGTACCCTATCAAAAGGATATAAAAGTGGTGGATTTAATATGGATTATGTGTCGAGTATGAAAGCATTATCTGAACCATTTAAACCTGAATATATTACCAATTATGAATTGGGATTTAAATATGGAAATTATTCGAATACACTCTATTTGAATGCGGCATTATTTAAAATGGAATATAAAAATATGCAAGTAAGTCAGTTTCAAGATTTATTTGAAGGATACTTAATCAGCAATGCAGCATCCGCCACTATAACTGGGTTAGAGTTAGAAGTTTCAGCTCGATTATTTGATAACGCCCTAACATTGGTGGGTGGCTATGGTATTGTTGAAGCGGTTTATAATGATTTTCACGATGGTTATTTTAATGGGTATTGGAATGAGGGTGAATCGTATACGGATTCTAATGGAAATGGTAACTATGATACTGGAGAAGATTTCACCGATTTAGATAACGACTTTTCAGGAAACCATATCAGTACCTACCCAAAACAGTCTTGGAGTTTGATGGCAGATTTTCGACTACCAATCAATAGTAAAAAAATGTTTGTCTCCCAACTGCGTAGCGATTATATCGGTGAAAAATTGTCACAACTCACGACGGATAAGGATGCGAATTTATTGAGGGATGATGCCCGAACTCTGGTGAATGGACATTTTGGAATTGAACAGGAATCCTGGGGATTATATGTTTGGGGTGAAAACCTTCTGAATAAGGAGTATATTATCTCTCAAGGAACGAATGGATATCTTGGATTTGTAGAACAATTATGGGGACAACCCAGATTGTTGGGAATTCGATTCTCGTATAAAATGTAATACAGCTTACTTTCTCAGAAAAAAATAGAAAAGGATCATTATGGCACTGGGTGGCATTGATTATTTTATCATCATAGTTTACTTGATTGGTACAGTCTTATTCGGTATGTACATTGGACGAAAAATGAAATCCGGAGACGACTATTTTCTCGCGGGTAGATCTTTACCATGGTGGGCCATTGGTATGTCATTGGTTGTAACAGATATTGGAGCTGTGGATATGGTCGGAATTGCTGGAGCGGCTTATTTATATGGAAT
>CETT01096875.1_pt1 | contig 11754 bp, 7 predicted proteins | sample 356361 | NCBI WGS metagenome assembly CETT01 (sample SAMEA2622429, study PRJEB7988) | marine metagenome | isolation source: saline water (ENVO:00002010), including | reverse complement strand
TTCCTCGCCACCTTTCTCAGCATGTAGGTGGTTTTATCATCACTGAAGGTCGTTTAGATGAGCTTGTTCCAATTGAAAATGCAAGCATGGAAGGCAGAACTGTAATTTGCTGGGATAAGGATGATATTGATTCCTTAGGAATTTTAAAAATTGACATTTTATCTCTAGGCATGCTGACTTGCCTACGTAAATCATTTGATTTGATTTCCCAACATCTTGGCCAGAATTTTGATCTTGCCAATCTTCCTACTGAAGATCCTAAAGTCTACGATATGTTATGCCGCGCTGACAGTATTGGAGTGTTTCAAGTTGAAAGTCGTGCGCAAATGAATTTCCTTCCCAGAATGAGGCCACGCTGTTTCTATGATCTTGTAATAGAAGTTGCCATAGTAAGGCCAGGTCCCATTCAGGGCGATATGGTCCACCCTTATATTCGCCGACGCAATGGTGAAGAACAAGTTGAATTCCCATCAGACGCACTTGGAGGTGTTTTAAGTAAGACACTGGGAGTACCACTGTTCCAAGAGCAAGCTATGCAAATTGCTATTGTTGGAGCGGGATTCAGTCCCGAAGAAGCAGACAAATTGCGTAGAGCTCTAGCAACCTTCAAGAAACATGGTTCAGTAAGTGAGTTAAGAACCCGATTTTTGAGGGGAATGCGCCAGAACGGATATGGCAAAGATTTTTCAGAGCGATGTTTCTCCCAAATTGAAGGTTTTGGGTCTTATGGTTTCCCTGAAAGCCACGCAGCTAGCTTTGCATTATTAGTATATGCCAGTGCTTGGATAAAATGTCAGCACCCGGCTGTTTTTGCGTGCGCCCTATTGAACTCTCAGCCAATGGGTTTCTATGCACCAGCCCAAATACTCAATGATGCACGCGCTCATGATGTCACCATTTACCCAATTTGCATCAACAATAGCTATTGGGACAATACTTTAGAAACAGACAAAAATGGAGAATTAGCATTAAGGTTGGGTTTTAGACAAATAATTGGATTAACAAAAGAGGATGCATCCTGGATTACTGCTGCGCGTGGAAATGGTTATAGCACTATAGGAGATATATGGCGACGTGCTGGCGTTAAATCTGTTACACTAAATCGCTTAGCCGAAGCTGATGCATTTATCTCAATTGGAATGAACCAACGCGAAGCAATTTGGCAAGCAAGTGCCATTCCCGGTAATAGCAAATTACCCTTATTCGATCAGGACATTGATGGCGAAATTATAAAAGAAGCGTTGCCAGAATTACCTAATATGAGCCTCGGAGAATCTATTGTTCAAGACTATACTGCTACGAAATTCTCACTACGAGCCCATCCTCTATCTCTATTAAGGGATATTTTAACTCCGTCATATCAAAGTATTAATAACTAAAAAGGTGCTTTTGACCTGAATCGCAAACCAAATCCACTTTCCGGATGGTTCACTTTGAGCTCCTCTGAATGTAACATCATTCTACAATGCAAGATAGACTCTCCATATATAGGGTCCCCTATAATTGGATGGCCAAACGCCATACAATGCACTCTCAACTGATGCGAGCGTCCAGTTTTAGGAACCAAGCGCAATCTACTTTCATTTTCACTAGAAGTTAGTTTGTACCATTCGGTTAATGCCAGCTTCCCCGTTTCGTGACACACCATCTGCCGAGGTCTATTTTCCCAGTCAACAATCAAGGGCAGATCGATTAGTCCACTTCTTTGCGTAACTACCCCGGAAACACGCGCGACATATGTTTTCTTGACCTGGCGTTTTTCAAATTGCATTGAAAGCACTCTCTGGGCGTATCCTGTTTGAGCAAAAATCATGACACCCGAAGTATCCCTATCAAGACGATGCACCAGTAGCGTGTTTGGAAAGGCAACTTTTAGTCTACTTAGCAGACAATCTGCTAGTTCAATTCCCTTGCCCGGAACGGAAAGTAGACCTGCAGGTTTATTCACTACTAAAATATGCGCATCTTCGTGGAGAATATCTAGTGGGTCGATTGGGGGATTATATTCCATGTCGATTCTTCGCCTAAACAAGAAAATAAAAAAAGTCTATAGCTGTGAAATTTTACTTGATTTTTTCACGAACTACTAACACCCTAATTCTAGTTTATTTTTGGGACGCTCGTGCATAATTTTGATCCAAATGCTTCATCAACGTTGGGTGCCGATCTTCGGTCACTTAGGAAGTCTAGAAAAATGACGATTAGAGAACTATCTGAGGCTACAGAAAAGTCATTGGGATGGATCAGTCAGATAGAAAGAGATAAGTCTCAACCATCAATTGATGACTTAAGAGACTTGGCTGATGTTCTTAATGTCCCTCTATCAATATTATTTGGACAGACAAGTTCAGGCCCAGAAGAAGAAGGGTACATTGTACGAAAATCTGCACGCCGGGTCATAGGTTCAAACTCGTCTGGTCTTAAAGAAGAGTTACTTTCGCCTGATCTTACGGATGATTTCGAGGTAGTATACTCAACGTTTGAGCCAAATTCAAAGTTGGCAAAAACACAAAAGAGACAAACGCAAGAAGTTGGATACGTAATAAGCGGAAGTCTTGTTTTGAATATAGACGATAAGGAATTCAAAGTAAGTGAGGGAGACAGTTTCAGAATCAAAGGGGAAGCACATAGTTGGGCAAACCCATTCTCAAAACCCTGCAAGATAATTTGGGTAATTGCCCCACCAATTTATTAGAAATGTAAATTTGCTTTAAATACGTATTTAGGGAGATAAAAATGTCTGAATTTCCAAAATCTGCAAGGGTTGTAATAATAGGAGGTGGTGTCGTAGGAGCATCAGCACTTTATCATCTTGCTAAAGAAGGGTGGACTGACTGTATACTTATTGAAAAAAATGAACTTACAGCTGGGTCTACATGGCATGCAGCGGGAAACGTGCCAACATTTTCCACAAGTTGGTCAATAATGAATATGCAGCGTTACTCAACTGAATTGTATAGTAGGTTAGGACAAGAAGTTGACTACCCTATGAATTATCATATGACCGGTTCTATTCGGCTCGCTCATTCCAAAGAACGCATGCAAGAGTTTGAACGTGCCAAAGGAATGGGACAATATCAGGGTATGGATATTGGGATCCTTGGGTTAGACGAGATCAAAAATATATATCCCTTTATAGAAACTCATGACCTTTCAGGCGCTCTTCACGATCCAAGTGATGGGGATATCGACCCAGCGCAGCTAACCCAGGCACTGGCTAAGGGTGCCAGAGATTTGGGTGCAGAAATTATCCGATTTTGCTCAGCAAATGGGGTGAGTAGAAAAAATCAAGAATGGATTATTCACACCACAAAAGGGGACATTCGATGTGAATATGTCGTCAATGCAGCGGGCTATTATGCACAAAGGGTTGGAGAATGGTTCAGACCATACGGTGGAAGAACTGTTCCTATGATGGTAATGAGCCACCAGTATTTATTATTTGAGGAAGTCGATGCCGTAAAAGAGTGGTCCTCCAAAGAAAAACACAAACTTCCACTACTTCGGGATGTTGACAGTAGTTATTACCTTCGGCAAGAAAAGTTTGGCTTCAATCTTGGTCCATATGAGCGAAATTGTAGAGCTCATTGGGCGAAACCCGAAGATCCGATGCCAGAGGATTTTAGTTTTCAGCTCTATCCAGATGATCTAGATCGATTGGAATGGTACATTGAAGATGCGCTTGCGAGAGTGCCTGTATTAGGTGAAGCAGGCGTAAGTAAAGTCATTAATGGACCTATTCCTTATGCGCCAGATGGGCTGCCATTGATAGGCCCAATGCCTGGGGTGCCTAATGCATTTGAGGCGTGTGTATTTACCTTTGGGATTGCTCAAGGCGGTGGGGCCGGGAAGGTTCTATCAGAATGGATAATTGAAGGTGAAACGGAATGGGATATGTGGTCCTGTGATCCGCGACGTTACACAGATTACACAGATCATGACTATTGTGTTGCCAAGGGCATGGAAATCTACGGGCACGAATACGCCATGCATTTTCCATGGCATGAGTGGCCCGCAGGCAGAAATAAAAAACTTTCCCCTGCACATGATCAAATAATTAAAAAAGGCGGTCAAATGGGCGCTTACAATGGGTGGGAGCGCGCAAATTGGTTCGCCCATACCACGGACGACACCACAGAAAAAGCAACCCAAACCTGGAAGCGTTCAGGACCATGGGAACAAAGAATTAAAGAAGAATGTTACGCCGTACGAGATGAAGTGGGAGTATTAGACTTACCCGGCTTCAGCCGCTTCGACATTGAGGGCACGGGTTCAGCAGCATGGCTTAAAGAAAGGATAGCAGGATCTTTACCGCAAACTGGACGTCTTAATTTGGCTTATTTTTCTGATAAAAGAGGTCGAATACTAACTGAGATGTCGATAATACGACACTCTGAAGAAAAATTTACACTGATAACAGCCGCTGCGGCTCAGTGGCATGACTGGGATATTATTAATAAAGCATCTTCTGAAAATATATCTGTTACAGATAATACAAAGAACATCAGTACATTGATAGTTACGGGACCAAAGTCTCGCGATTTACTTCAAAAAATTGGTGCTGAAGCAGATCTACACCTACCTTGGCTGAGCCATCAAAAAGCAAAAGTATGTGGCAAGCCCTGTCATTTGATGCGAGTTAGTTTTGCAGGCGAACTAGGTTGGGAAATTCATACTAAAGTTGAAAATATATCAGCACTCTACAAAGAAATCACTGACGGAGGAGCAAAGCCATTTGGAATGTGGGCCTTAAATTCTCTTCGCATCGAAAAAGGTTATAGAGCATGGAAAGGCGATTTATCAACAGATTACAGCCTACAAGAAGCTGGTTTGTCGAGATTTATTAAGTTTGACAAAGAAGAAAATTTTCTGGGAAAATCAGCATTGGAAATAGAAAGACAGCGCGGAATTAAAAAACAGTTTGTAACATTAATTGTAAGTGCTGGAGAATGTGATGCACCATACATGTCTACTTTGTGGAAAAATGGTCAAATAGTGGGAGAAACAACATCTGGCGCTTGGGGATATCGGACAAATTCTTCAATAGCCTTAGGAATGATCAGAAGTGATTTGGCTTCAGCCGGAACAGAAATTGAAGTTGAAATTTTTGGAGACCGCCACAAAGCTGTTGTTCAAGCTAATGGATCGATTTGGGATCCGCTTAACGAAAGATTGCGTGCATGAAAAAAGCAGTCACGCTACTTGATGGATCAGTTGGGCAAGAATTGGTTAAACAGTATGGCGAAAAACCTACCCCACTATGGTCAACAGAAATAATGCTAAAAGACCCAAATATGGTTTCAGATATTCATAGTGCTTACTTTGAGGCTGGTGCAACTATTGCGACCACCAACAGCTACACAATCCTCAGAGACCGTTTAAAACACTTTGCACTTGAGCATGAAGTACATAATCTATGGAACTCTTCAGTTGCTGCAGCCTGTAAAGCCCGCGATAAGTTTGGATCTGGTCGTATTGCAGGTTCAATTGGCCCTTTAAGAGCATCATATCGGCCCGATATTTGCCCCCCAGTAGAAGAAGCATCAAGTATATATAAAGAGAAAGTTGAAAGTATTGCCCCTATGGTAGATATATTATTGGTTGAGACGGTGTGCTCTTTGAAACAAGCTAAAGGGGTCTTGGCGGCAACAGATAATAGCAATAAACCTGTTTGGATATCCTTTAGTGTCGATGATAACGATGGCACAAAGCTTCGCTCTGGCGAAAACCTGGAAGATGTAAAAGCTGTTATAAATAATCATTTTGTTGAGGCAGTTCTCATTAACTGTTCACCACCTGAAGTGGTGGGTAATGCATTATCTATACTCTCCAAAATGGGTTTAACTTTTGGGGCGTATGCGAATGGATTTTCTAAAATATCATCAGACTTTCTAAAAACGAGACCGACGGTTGACGCTTTGACGGCTCGAAAAGACTTGGGACCGGAAGAATATAGTAATTTTGTTACTAATTGGATTAGAAATGGAGCCAGTATTGTTGGTGGATGCTGTGAAATTGGTCCTACGCATATTTCAAAGATTGCTCAAAAAATCCATGAATTAGGGTACAAAACTTTATAAGGAAATTAGATAACGATGATACAGGATAAAGCAAAAGTTGTTATCATAGGTGGCGGGGTCATTGGCTGCTCAGTGGCCTATCATTTAAGTAAATTAGGCTGGAATGATATCGTTTTACTCGAGCGCAAACAGCTGACTTCTGGCACAACTTGGCATGCAGCAGGATTAATCGGGCAACTAAGAGCCAGTGCTAATATGACAAAATTAGCAAAGTATACGCAAGAACTATACTTTGATCTCGAAAAAGAAACCGGTGTATCGACAGGTTTTAAAAGAGTTGGTTCAATAAGTGTTGCTCTTACGAATGAGAGAATGGAAGAATTAAAACGCTCCGCAGCCATGGCTAGAGCTTTTGGAGTCGATGTGGAAGAAATTTCTCCGAATGAAATTCAAAATAGGTACCCGCATATCAATCTAGAACGTGTAGTGGGCGGAGTATTTCTTGGAAAAGATGGGCAAGGAGATCCGGCAAATATTGCCCTGGCTCTTGCAAAAGGTGCACGACAGCTCGGTGCTAAAATTCATGAAAGAGTTACCATAACCAAAGTATTTAAAAATCAAAATAAAGTAAGTGGCGTTGAATGGACTGATCAGCATGGTGAGCGTGGCCATATCGCCTGTGAAGAAATAGTAAACTGTGCTGGAATGTGGGGGCACAGTGTCGGTAAGATGTTGGGTACAAATATTCCCCTCCATGCATGTGAACATTTTTATATAGTTACAGAGCCCATAGACGAATTAAAACAACTACCTGTGCTAAGAGTTCCCGATGAATGTGCCTATTACAAAGAAGATGCCGGCAAAATGTTACTTGGTGCATTTGAGCCTAATGCGAAGCCCTGGGGTATGTCCGGAATATCCGAAGATTTTGAATTTGACCAACTTCCTGAGGACTTTGAGCATTTTGAGCCAATACTAGAAATGGCTATAAACAGAGTTCCAATGCTTGCGAAAGCTGGAATTCATACATTTTTTAATGGACCAGAGAGTTTCACACCAGATGACGCCTATCACCTCGGTCGCACTCCTGAAATGGAAAATGTTTGGGTGGCAGCGGGCTTTAATTCAATAGGTATACAGTCTGCTGGAGGCGCGGGAATGGCACTTGCACAATGGATGCAAGATAAAGAAAAACCATTTGACTTAGGCGATGTGGATATAAGTCGTATGCAGCCTTTTCAGGGAAATAAGAAATATTTATTTGAACGCTCAAAAGAAACACTTGGTCTGCTATATGCTGATCATTTCCCTTTTAGACAAAAGGCAAGTGCCAGAGGGGTAAGAAGAACACCTTTCCATGAACATCTCAAGTCAAAAGGCGCAGTCTTTGGAGAAGCAGCTGGTTGGGAGCGAGCAAATTGGTTCTCTGTTGACGGGCAACATGATGAATATGTTTATAGTTGGAAACGCCAGAATTGGTTTGAAAATTCTGCAAGAGAGCACATGGCTGTAAGAGAGAATGTTGGTCTATATGACATGTCTACTTTCGGCAAAATACGAGTAGAAGGTAAAGATGCTGAAAGCTTTCTAAACTATTTGTGCGGTGCCAACTTATCTGTCGATATAGGAAAAATAGTATATACCCAATTTTTGAACTCAAAGGGCGGTATAGAAGCAGACGTTACTGTCACTAGACTAAGTGAAACCACATATTTGATCGTAACACCTGCCGCCACTCGACTTGCTGATGAAACTTGGCTGCGTAGAAACCAAAAGGACTACAGCGTAGTAATTACAGACATTACTGCGGCTGAGGGAGTTATTGCCTTAATGGGACCAGCATCAAGAGCTCTATTAAAAAGTGTTTCACCAAATAATTTTGATAATGAAACAAATCCTTTTGGAACTGCGCAAGTCATTGAAATAGGCATGGGATTCGCCCGTGCACATAGGGTTTCTTATGTGGGGGAGCTTGGATGGGAACTATATATTAGTAGTGATCAATGCGGTCATATATTCGAGACAATAATTGAGGCTGGTTCAGATCATAATTTAAAATTATGTGGAATGCATATGATGGACAGCTGCAGAATAGAAAAAGCTTACCGGCATTTTGGGCATGATATCACATGCGAGGACCACGTGCTTGAAGCCGGGTTAGGCTTTGCAGTAGATACTGATAAGGCTAATTTCATAGGTAAAAAAGCTGTGATTGAAAAAAGAGAATTGGGATTAGAAAAAAGATTAGTACAATTTCAACTTATAGATCCTGAACCTTTATTATACCATAACGAACCAATAATGAGAGATGGTGACATTGTAGGTTATATTAGCTCGGGTAATTATGGTCATAAACTGGGTGGAGCAATTGGTATGGGATACGTACCATGCGAAGGCGAAAGTCCAGAAGAACTCCTTTCATCAAAATTTGAAATAGATGTTTCAGGTACTATTTGCCAAGCCAAAGCATCTCTAAAACCTTTATATGACCCACTTAGTAAGCGTACAAAAGCCTAGCTCAGGCCGTCCAATCAATAAAGTCACCTAAGCCGTGGCGGTTTAAGCGACTTTTTTAGCTTTTCGTCCATATCACTTGGATTGATTGTTTCTTTTGAAACGTTCTCAAAATTAACAGAGGTACCCACCTTCTTAATTTTTTTTAGAAATGGGTTATCAACTTTAAGAAAAATAACGTCGATTAGCTTATCGGCTTGCGAGATAAACGTAAGTGCTTCATTTACTGCCTTTGCTACTGCGCCATGCATCATTGGATTTACATCAACGAATACAATGACTTGAGATTTGTGCCCATTTAAATATATGGCTTCAGCAGTCCATGCTTCGGCAACAAAGTCAGATAAATATCTTAATTTTTTATTTAAAGCATCTATTACTTCGAACGGTATACTCGGTTTGCTAAACGCAGTTACCTTATCGTGTAATCTTTCTGGAGCTTGCTCAACAATATTCTGCAACCAATCAATATCATGACTACTGAGCAGTATCTCTGACGGAACTGCCAAGTTTAAATTTAAGCCCAAGCCAAGCTTCTGCTCTTTTAACATAGGTAGAACCATGCGTCCCGTTAGCGCAAGATAGGGGGAGCTATCTTTAGTAAAATCAACTAACCTAGCGATGGTATCAAAAACTAAGGCGTATTTATCTTCCGATGTTTCAATTAGCTTCGGACAGGCCACACCGCTTTCAAGCTCTTTCTCAAGTAATAGATATAGTTCAGCATCGATAAGGGCCTCATAAAAGAAAAATCTTGATTTGCCACTTTGGTCTGAACCATCAGCTAACTTTTTAAGCTCATCAAGCTTGGTAATTTTTTCAGTCATACCAAATTCTTTTAATAACCCTTTTGCGTTAACCACACTTTGAGTAACCGCAGTTCCGACAGGTCATGCACCCCTCGATCATCTGAAGGTCGAACTGACCACACGAAGAGCAAGATTTTTGTCGGCTTGTTTTCAGATTTTCTACCTTATTGGTTTCAGTACTTTTTTGAATAGGCGCTGCATCAGAAACTCTAATAAACCCAATCTTCATCATGTGTTCTTCAAGAACACCACCAATAGCTGCCAAGATCGACGGAATGTATTTTCCACCCACCCAGGCTCCACCTCTGGGATCGAACACGGCCTTCAGTTCATCGACGACGAAAGAAACATCACCTCCACGACGGAATACTGCAGAAATCATTCTCGTTAAACCAACTGTCCACGCAAAATGCTCCATATTTTTAGAATTTATAAAAACCTCAAATGGACGCCTTTGATCATTAACAAGTATATCATTGATGGTTACGTAAATTGCATGTTCGCTATCTGGCCACTTTAACTTGTAGGTATTACCATCGAGGGTTTCAGGTCGGTCTAGAGGCTCAGACATATAGATAATATCTCCATCTATGTCTGTGTCAGATTTAGATTTATCTTCCGATGCCACTGCCAGAACTGATCCTGTTACATCGTTAGGCCTATAGGTCGTGCATCCTTTACAACCGGTATCATAAGCTTGAATATATACTTCTTTAAAGTCGTCAAAACTTATATCTTCTGGACAATTTATAGTTTTAGATATTGAGCTATCAACCCACTTTTGGGCTGCAGCTTGCATTCTAACATGATCTGATGGGGTCAAGTTTTGCGCACTTACAAAATAATCAGGTAGTTGCGCATTGCCAAATTTATCCCTCCACATTTGAACTGCATAATCTACAACTTCTTCCTCAATATGAGAGCCGTCGTTTTGTAAAACTTTTCGCGTATAGCTGTATGCAAAAACGGGCTCGATACCAGAGCTGACATTGCCCGCATATAGAGAGATAGTACCAGTCGGTGCAATTGACGTTAAAAGGGCATTTCTGATTCCAAATTTACGGATCGCTTGTTTAATATCCTCGTCCATTTGCTTCATATTACCTGACGCTATAAACTTTTCAGGATCAAAAAGTGGGAAGGCACCCTTTTCCTTCGCTAAGTTTATCGAAGCATCGTAAGATGAGCGCGCTATTATTTTCATCCACTGTTCAGTTTTTTTAACGGCTTCATCCGAGCCATACCGCAAACCCACCATCAATAAAGCATCTGCAAGACCAGTCACACCCAAACCAATCCGACGTTTATTTTTAGCCTCCTGCTTTTGTGCTTCAAGCGGAAACTGCGATACATCGATGACATTATCCATCATGCGCACGGCCGTAGTAACTAACTCCTCCAATTGAGGAACATCTAAATAGGCATTTTCATTAAATGGATGCTCAACTAGTTTGGCCAAGTTAATTGAACCCAGTAAACATGCCCCATAGGGAGGTAAAGGCTGCTCTCCACAGGGATTTGTCGCAGTTATCGTTTCACAATAATTTAAATTATTTGTCTTATTTATTCTATCAATAAAAATCACTCCTGGCTCGGCAAAATTATACGTTGCACGCATGATTTTATCCCAAAGATGAGCTGCTTTAATGACACGGTATACTTTGTTATTATATGTAAGTTTCCAATTTTTACCTTTTTTCACTGCATCCATAAATGCATCAGTTACCAGTACAGATAAGTTGAACATTCTCAGTTTTTGTGAATCCGACTTTGCAGCAATAAATTCTTCAATATCAGGATGGTCACACCGCATTGTTGCCATCATGGCGCCACGCCGCGAACCTGCCGACATAATAGTCCTGCACATAGAATCCCATACGTCCATAAATGACACTGGACCAGACGCATCGGCTGCAATGCCTTTTACAAGCGAACCTTTTGGCCGGATAGTACTGAAATCATAACCTATTCCTCCACCCTGCTGCATAGTTAAGGCGGCTTCTTTCAGCATATCAAAAATGCCACTCATACTATCGGGTATCACTCCCATTACGAAGCAATTGAATAATGTTACATTTCGTTCGGTTCCCGAACCGGCTGTTATTCTACCGGCCGGCAAAAATTTAAAATCATTTAAAGTGTTAAAGAAAATAGTTTCCCATTTTTTTGAGTCTGCTTCAGCTTTTGATAAAGCTTTGGCTATCCGACGCCAGGTATCCTTAACGTTATGCTCTAGAAATGCACCGTTTTGGTCCTTTAGTCTGTATTTCATATCCCAAATTTGCTCGGAAATTGTCATTGGAAAATCTGACATTTAAAATCCTTTATGCAGCACTAGTTTAAAAGCTACGTTAGACACGGGAAAGCAGTTTACCTGCTAACTAGATTTGCGTCAACACAGCGAAAATTGA
>CETT01054042.1_pt1 | contig 11897 bp, 12 predicted proteins | sample 356361 | NCBI WGS metagenome assembly CETT01 (sample SAMEA2622429, study PRJEB7988) | marine metagenome | isolation source: saline water (ENVO:00002010), including | reverse complement strand
TCGTATTCTCGACCAATTGGCGGCGCTAGGGCTCGTTCCGGACGGGCCGGTCATGTACCAATCCGAGCGCGCAGAGGCTTATCGTGAGGCGATCGACTCATTGATTGCCTGCGGTCATGCATTCTTTTGTGGCTGTACGCGGCGAGAGGCCCAGGCCGGCCGAGTCGGCCCGGAAGGCCCGATCTATCCCGGTACCTGTCGTCGCGGCCTGCCAGCCGGGCGGTCGGCGCGTTCGGTTCGTCTGCGAGTGCCCGAGACGGCCATGACCGTGGAGGATCGGGTTCAAGGGCTTGTGGTCCAGCATCTCGCCGAAGAGGTAGGGGATTTCGTCATTCGCAGGGCCGATGGCATCACGGCTTATCAGCTGGCTACGGTGGTCGACGACGCCGCACAAGGCGTGACCGAAATCGTGCGCGGGGCCGACTTGCTGTCGTCGTCGCCGCGTCAGCGCTATCTGCAGACTTGTCTTGGGTTGCCGATGACGGCCTATGTGCACACCCCGGTCGTTGTCGACCACGACAACGAAAAGCTTGGCAAGCGTACAGGCGCGTTATCACTGACCGGGCAGGATCCGCGGGCACTCATCCAGGCCTGTCTTGGCCTTCTGGGACAGGCTGATGTATCGGGCGATATCCCGACCATGATTGCGCAGGCCGCAGCACAGTGGGATGCAAGCCGCATTCCCGCTCGTCAATCGATCAATCGAACCGCGGAAGGCATCCCGAGCACGATGTCTACCAGCGCTCACGACCCCACTGTTCGGGATTGGCCCAGTAGCGGGAATTGAGCCAGTCCGGTGTGATCTTGTAGTCATAGATGTTGTAACGGTAGACCCAGTAATCGCTGGTCAGCGCCCTGGCGTGTGCAGCGCGCCTGAACCCCAGGCCGAGAAAATCCGATACCGACCACTGCGGATTCGGAGCGTGCGTCGTTTTCGGTGATCGTGCAAAGACCGCCAGCACGCCGTGCGCGGCCACATTGCGAAGATGAGCCAACATCTGCTGCGTCGCAACACGGCCGATGATATCGGGCGCACCGATGACCACCGCCAGACGATAACGACGCTGAAAGGACAACGCAGTCGCCGGATCGAAGCCATCTGCAAGCTGCAGCGTGTCGACAACGGCCTCGGCGGGCGTGGTGATATCGGCCAGGCCTTCAGGCCGGATGATCAATACGCGGTCATTGCCGACATGCTCCATGGTCGCCTCGATGAGCGCTGTCACATCGCCGGGTAAGCCCATTGAGAACTCCTGTTGAACACATGAAAGCCGATCCGAATCGCCGGCCTGCAGTGGACCGTTCATCCTGTAATGCAGCCCACGCGTGATGATCCCGATCGTATACAGGAACGACGGGCACAAAAAAGCCCGGCTTCCGAAGAAGCCGGGCCTCGCGGTTCAACCGTTGACGACCAGGTCGTCAAAGCGGTTTACATGCCGCCACCCTGGTTGGTCACGTTCAGCTCGACGCGACGGTTCTGGGCGCGACCCGCGGCCGTCTCGTTCGTGGCCACCGGGTTGGACTCGCCATGACCTTCGGTGCCGGTGATACGGCTGCTGGTGATGCCATGGTTCATCAGGTAGCTACGCACGGAGTCCACGCGACGCTGCGACAGATCGAGGTTGTAACGCTCCGTACCGATGCTGTCGGTGTAGCCGTCGATGCGGAAGTCCACATCCGGGCTGGCTTCGAGCGCGTCGACCACGTTGTCCAGACGGTTGGTGGCCTGGGCAGTCAGCTTGGACGAATCGAATTCGAAGGTCACGCCCTTGAGGACGATCGGCGCCTTCTTCTCGATCGGGCAGCCACGTGCATCGACTTCCGTGCCACGCGGGGTGCCCGGGCACTGGTCGTTGGCATCGATCACGCCATCGCCGTCGCTATCCTGCGGGCCAACCGGCTGCGGGGCCGGGGCCGGGGCCGGAGCCTGCGGCGGGGCACCGATCGGAACCTGCAGACCAACCGAAACGATATGGTCGTCGTAGCGCGCGTCCTCGTAACCGGAACCCAGCACGTCAGCCGAGTCGACGGTGGTGTAACGATAGCGATACTCGGCACGCACCTTCAGACCGTAGTCGTTCAGGGTGTACATGTAACCGACACCGGCGTCGAGGAAGTCAGCGTCTGCGTCGTCGCCAACGTTCGTGCCGTTGACCGAGGAGAAACCGACGTCCTTCTTGCCCCAGGCGGCACCCAGGATGCCGTAGACCGGGAACGTGTCACGGGCCGGGAAGAACAGGGCGTCCAAACCGAAGCCGTAGAGATCAGCGTCACCGGCGTCCTGGCCGTTCAGGCTCTGATCCGGGTTGAAGTAGAAGCCGAACAACTCCAGGTTCAACCAGCTGGTGATCGGCTTACCGATGGCCAGCGATGCGCCCACGGAATCGTCGTTGTCGACGTTCAGGCTGCCGAAATCGTCATTGCCGCCGCCGATCGTGTCGCTATCGAAAAAGCCGTAGGACACCATCGGTGCGACGTAGAATCGCTTGTCCTGCGGGACATTGTCTTGCGCCATCGCGCCGGCGGAGACGGCGAGCCCCAGCGCGCCGGCAACGCATGTATAAAGCGGTTGCTTGAATTGCATAACTCGAACTCCCTTGAACGGGTTTAGGTTTGTTGTGCGGTCCCATTCACCAGGTGGTAAACAGAAGTTCCCAAACCGGTGACGTGCAGGCAGAGTATGCGACTTTCCGGTCAGTTTGGCAACGGAATTGGCCGGTTGTGAAAAAAAAATTAACCTGCAATCATCCGCCCCAAATTCAGCCTCCGTACAGCTTCTAATATGGATATAAATGCCGTTCGAAACCGAATGACCGCGCTTCGTGAGCGTTTAGGTGATTTACGGGGGTATCTTTGACTACGCTGAAAAGAAGGACCGACTGACTGAAATCGATGGCGAACTCGCCGTCGGCGAAATCTGGGTCGAGGATCCGGACAAGGCACAGCGCTTCGGTCAAGAAAAAGCCCGTCTCGAAGAAATCGTGCGCCCGATCGATGCCTCGGCGACCACGCTTGATGATAGCGAGGAATTGCTGGCCATGGCAGCCGATGAAGAGGATGCCGGCGTGGTCGATGAAATCGATGGCGAATTGAATGGCGTCGAGTCTCATCTGAAAGCGCTCGAGTTTCAACGGATGTTTTCCGGCGAGGCCGATGCCAATAACGCGTTCGTCGATATCCAGGCCGGGTCCGGCGGCACGGAGGCCCAGGACTGGGCCGAGATGCTGCTGCGCATGTATCTGCGTTGGTGCGAGCACAAGGGGTTCACCACCGAGGTCACCGAGCTTTCGGCAGGCGACGTCGCCGGCATCAAGAGTGCAACGATCGCGGTAACCGGCAGCTATGCCTACGGCTGGCTCCGCACCGAAACCGGGGTGCATCGCCTGGTGCGCAAATCGCCGTTCGACTCCGGAGCACGCCGGCACACCTCCTTCGCCGCGCTGTTCGTCGCGCCGGAGATCGATGACAACATCGACATCGAGATCGATCCATCGGATCTGCGTGTCGATGTCTATCGTGCCAGCGGGGCTGGCGGTCAGCACGTCAACCGAACCGAATCGGCCGTGCGCATCACCCACGAGCCCACCGGCATCGTCGTTCAGTGCCAGAACGATCGCTCACAACACAAGAACCGCGCCACGGCGATGAAACAGCTGCAATCCAAGCTCTACGAGCGCGAGATGGCCAAGCGTCGCGAAGAGGCCGACGCCACCGAGGCCGACAAGTCCGATATCGGATGGGGCAGCCAGATCCGTTCCTATGTTCTGGATCAGTCCCGTATCAAGGACTTGCGTACCGGCGTCGAGGTAGGCAACACGCAGAGCGTGCTCGATGGCGCGCTGGATCAATTCATCGAGGCGAGTCTCAAACAAGGCCTTTGAACATGACAGACGACAGTCCCACCCCGAACGACACGAATCGCCTTGTTGCCCAGCGCAAGGAAAAGCTCGCCAGCTGGCGCGAGGACGGGCATGCATTCCCCAACGATTTCCGCCCCGATGCAGCTGCCGGCGATCTTCAACAGCGTCATGCGGCCGACGATGCCGAGGCGCTGGAGGCCACGCGATATGAGGTCGCAGTGGCGGGGCGGCTGTTGGCCAAGCGCGTCATGGGCAAGCTCAGTTTTGCGACGTTGCAGGATGCCAGCGGCCGTATCCAGCTGTTCGTCCAGCGCGAGATGCTGGGTGAGGCGGCCTACAAGAGCTTCAAGCAGCTGGATATCGGCGATATCGTCGGCGTGCGCGGGTATCTGGGGCGTACCCAGAAAGGCGAGCTGTCGGTCAAGGCAGAGTCGATCCGGCTGTTGACGAAATCATTGCGGCCTCTGCCCGAGAAATGGCACGGGCTGTCCGACACCGAGGCCCGATATCGCCAGCGCTATGTCGATCTGATCATGAACCCGGCCTCGCGTGCGGTGTTCATGGCCCGCAGTGCGGTGTTGCGCAGCGTACGCGGCTTTTTCGAGGAGCGTGGCTTCATCGAGGCGGAAACGCCGATGCTGCAGGCGATTCCCGGCGGGGCGAGCGCGCGTCCCTTCGTGACGCACTACAACGCGCTCGATCACGATTTCTATCTGCGCGTGGCGCCCGAGCTGTATCTGAAACGCCTGGTTGTTGGCGGGCTCGAGCGGGTGTTCGAGTTGAACCGGAATTTCCGTAACGAAGGCTTGTCCACACGACATAACCCCGAGTTCACGATGCTCGAGTTCTATCAGGCCTATGCCGATCACAACGATCTGATGGACGAGATCGAGGGCCTGCTCCGGCAGCTCTCGCGTCGGGTGCGCTCACACCATGCGGATGCGTGCAACGAGCACGCGGTGGATCTGGATCAGGCCTTTGACCGGCTGTCGATGGAGGCGGCCGTAGTGGCTTACAACGATGACGCCACGTTTGAAAAGCTGGCCTCGGCCGAATCGATCCAGCCGATGGCCGAGGCCGCCGGCGTACGCGGCGCAGCAAGCTGGGGGCGGGGGCGCTGGCTCACCGAGTTGTTCGAGGCGACGGTTGAGGACAAGCTGATGCGCCCGACGTTCGTGACCGATTATCCGGCCGAGGTCTCACCGCTTGCACGGCGGCGTGACGACAATCCGGAGGTCACCGAGCGCTTCGAGCTGTTCATTGCCGGGCGCGAGGTCGCCAACGGATTCTCCGAGCTCAACGACGCCGAGGACCAGGCTGAGCGGTTCGGAGCACAGGCCAGCGCCAAGGACGCCGGCGACGACGAAGCCATGTATTACGACGCCGACTATATCCAGGCGCTCGAATACGGCATGCCCCCCACGGCCGGGGCCGGTATCGGCATCGATCGTCTTCTGATGATGTTGACCGGGGCACAGGCGATCCGGGATGTGCTGCTGTTCCCACAGCTGCGCCCCCGCAGCAACTGAGTCACGGCAGGGGATACTGATCAGGCTGGCGTGGCATAGGGCAGATCGAGAAACGACAGCTCGCGGTGGTCGTCCAGCTTGACCACACGTTCGGCACGATCGACGGCGACAACGGCGAGCAGCCGGCTCGTGTCGTCGCCGTCCCGGGCAGCCTGGAGCACTGTCCCACACCGCGAACCCTCGGTATCGAGGATGTCACTGCCCGGTGCCGGTGGCGTACCGGGACAACTCAGACGAAACACGCGTCGGGTGAGGCGGCCACGATAATGCAGCCGGGCCACGACTTCCTGGCCCGGATAGCAGCCCTTGGCGAAATCGATGGCCATGAGCCAGTGCAGATTGAGCATCTGGGGCACGAAAGCGCCCTGCGTGGCGGCGACGATCTGCGGTACACCGGCATCGATCATGGCCAGATCCCAGTTCGTGGTAGCACCCGTCGGGCCGCTATCTGCGGTCGCGCGCTCGACAATCGTGATTGACCGGCGGTGACCGTCAATCGTATCGGCCAGTCCGATATGCAGGCTGTGATCGTCGGTTATCGTCGTGTTGACTTCAGGGGCCGTGGGCGCGTTGATATGGCCGATCGCGGCCAATGTATCGCTTTCGTCGGTCACTCGAACGTCGTCACGCAGCACATACATCTTCAGGCGTTTGATTACGCCGTCGAGAATCTCGCGCGGCAGGAGCAGATACCAGCAATCGGTGGTGGCAACGACCTGAACGATCATCTGTGTGCGGCCCTTGGCATCGCACCAGGCCGCCAGGAAATGACGATCCGGGCCGAGCCGAAAGACATCGTTGGTGAGCTGGTTGCGCAGAAACCGCTCTGCATCGCTGCCGTCGATTCGAATGATGCCGAGCGCACTCAGCCGGGTGTCTGTTTGCGAGGTCATACATGCATCCGTTGCCGGGAATCGTCGTATTGTATGACGTAAGTAAACGGTACGTGCGCCATCGCACGCACCTATTGTTATTGCCTCTTGTAGAGCGCGAGGTTTAGAGTACGCCCATGCCAAACGATGCGCATCACGACGCCGAGCCCGCGGCTGATCAGGCCGAGCAGCCCGTCGACGCCAACACCGCGACCCCAGGCGAGGACACCCGCGGCCCGACACAGGCGCCCGAAACGCCGGCCGAACGGTTTGATCCGGACAAACGACCCAAGGAATACGGTGGCCGCAAAGGGCCGGATCCCGTGCGCTACGGAGACTGGGAAAAGAATGGTCGCTGCATCGATTTCTGAGCCATCTTTTTCGGGACCTAATTTTTCATAGCCGGGGAATTCCATGAGGAACCAGTCCAACCGACCGTTGTCGCCGCATCTGCAGATCTATCGATGGACGCCCACGATGCTGAGCTCGATCTCGCATCGCGCGTCGGGCATCGTCAATGCTCTTGGCGCCGTGTTTCTGGCGATCTGGCTGATCGGTGCGGCCAACGGGCCCGAGGCGTTTGCCGCGGTCAATGGAATTGCTGCCTCGTGGTTCGGTCAGCTGGTGATGTTCCTGTGGTCGTTCGCGCTGTTCTATCACCTGTGCAACGGCATCCGTCATCTGGTCTGGGACGTGGGCGTGGGCCTCGATCCGGAGACCGCGCGACTCACAGCGCTGTCGGCCTACGGCGTGGCTGCGGCACTGACGATTTTTGTCTGGATCTGGGCGTTCATCGCCTGATCGAGGCCCGCGTTTCTTTTCGGAGTCTGATCCTATGAGCAGTATTCGCTCTTCTCTCGCCGGCGCCCGGGGCCTGGGCAGTGCCAAGACCGGGACCGGCCATTTCTGGGCACAGCGTGTCAGCGCGATTGCGCTTGCGCCGCTGACCCTCTGGTTCGTGGCTTGTCTGGCCTCGCAGTTCGGCGCCAGCTACGACAGCGTGACGACATGGCTGTCTTCACCGATTCAGGCCTCGCTCCTGGCGATTTACATGGCAGCGATCTTCTATCACGCGCAGCTCGGTCTGCAGACCATTCTCGAAGACTACGTGCATGCCGAAGGCATCAAGATGGCCGCGATGATCGGTCTGCAGCTGCTCAATATTCTTCTGGCGGTCTCGGCCGTCGTCTCGATTCTCATGATTCTTGTCGGAGCTGCGTAATGAACGAAAGCTACGAAATCATCGATCACCTACATGATGTCGTCGTCGTTGGCGCCGGCGGTGCCGGTCTGCGTGCGACGCGCGGCCTGGCCGACGCCGGACTGAAGACCGCCTGCATCACCAAGGTGTTCCCCACGCGGAGTCACACTGTTGCCGCGCAGGGCGGTATCGCCTCCGCGCTGGGCAACATGGGTGAAGACGACTGGCGCTTTCATGCCTACGACACCATCAAGGGTTCGGACTGGCTGGGCGATCAGGACGCGATCGAGCATCTGACCAAGGAAGCCATTCCTTCGATCATCGAGCTCGAGCACGATGGCGTGCCTTTCTCGCGTACCGAGGATGGCAAGATCTATCAGCGGCCCTTTGGCGGCATGACCACGCATTACGGCAAAGGCCAGGCCGAGCGCACCTGCGCGGCAGCCGACCGTACGGGTCATGCGCTGCTTCACACGCTGTATCAGCAGTCGCTGAAAGCACGTGCCGAGTTTTATGTCGAATATTTCGCCATCGATCTGTTGATGACCGAGGACGGTGAGTGCCGCGGCGTGCTGGCCTGGGATCTGCAGGGCGGCCAGCTGCATCGGTTCCGTGCTCACCAGGTCATTCTGGCCACCGGGGGCTACGGGCGAGCCTATTTCTCTTGCACCTCGGCCCACACCTGTACCGGCGACGGCATGGGTATGGCCCTGCGTGCGGGCGTGCCCGTCCAGGATCCGGAGTTCGTGCAGTTCCATCCGACCGGCATCTACGGCGCGGGCTGCCTGATCACCGAAGGTGCACGTGGCGAAGGTGGCTACCTGACCAACGCCGACGGCGAGCGTTTCATGGAGCGCTATGCGCCGAATGCCAAGGATCTGGCATCGCGCGATGTGGTCAGCCGTGCCATGACCATCGAGATCAACGAAGGCCGTGGTGTGGGCGACAAGCAGGATCACATCATGCTGCATCTCGAGCATCTCGGGCCCGAGGTGCTGCACGAGCGTTTGCCCGGCATCACGGAAACCGCCAAGATCTTCTCCGGCGTGGATGCCACGAAAGAACCGATCCCGGTTCTGCCGACCGTGCATTACTGCATGGGCGGTATTCCGACCAACCCGTTCGGCGAAGTCGTCACGCTCAAGGACGGTGACCCGGACTCGATCGTGCCCGGCCTGATGGCGGTGGGCGAAACCGCGTGTGTATCGGTGCACGGGGCCAACCGTCTGGGCTCGAACGCGCTGCTGGATCTCGTGGTCTTCGGCCGTGCGGCCGCCAAACGCTGCACCGAGCTGCTGGAGCCTGGCTCGCGTCTGCATGCCGACACCACGAAGTCGGAAGAAGCCGCGCTGGCGCGATTCGACAGGCTGCGTTTCGCCGAGGGCAGCACGCCGACCGCCAAGCTGCGTGATGACCTGCAGGCCTCGATGCAGCGCTATGCCGCCGTCTTCCGAAACACCGACAGTCTCAATAAAGGCGTCGATGTGATCACACAGGAAGTCGCGAAATTCGCCGACGTCCAGGTCAGCGATCGCTCGATGACCTGGAACAGCGATCTGGTCGAGACGATGGAGCTACAGAACCTTCTGGAGTGTGCCATCGTGACGATGACGGCAGCGGCCAACCGCACCGAAAGCCGCGGCGCCCATGCGCATGAGGATTACGCCGAGCGCGACGACGAGAACTGGATCAAACACACGCTGACCTGGTATCGCGGTGATGGCAAGGTGGATATCGACTATCGACCGGTGCATCTGCAGCCGATGACCGACGAGATGGAACACATTCCGCCCAAGGAACGTGTCTACTAACAACGCTTGCCGCTCGGTGTGCTTCGGCGCACCGAGACTCTAGCGCCGATATGGAGGCCACCCATGGCTGAATTTCGACTGCCGAAAAACTCTCGCATCTCCAAAGGCAAGCACTATGCTGCGCCCAAGGATGCCAAGCGCGTCAAAACATTCTGCATCTATCGCTGGGAGCCCGAGGCCGGCCAGAACCCGCGTGTCGACAGCTACGAGATCGATCTCGATCGCACCGGGCCGATGGTTCTGGATGCGGTCATCAAGATCAAGAACGAGCTGGATCCCACGCTGACGTTTCGTCGCTCCTGTCGCGAAGGCGTGTGTGGGTCGTGTGCCTTCAACATCGACGGCAAGAACACGCTGGCCTGCACGATGCGCACCGAGGATATCGACGGCGACGTTCGAATCTACCCGTTGCCGCACATGCCGGTCGTCAAGGATCTCGTGACTGACCTGACGCATTTCTATGCCCAGCTCGAATCCATCGAACCCTGGATCAAGACCGACACCGCCAAGCCCAGCCGCGAGCGGCTTCAGACGCCCGAAGATCGTGCCAAGCTTGACGGCTACTATGAGTGCATTCTCTGTGCGTGTTGCTCCACGGCGTGCCCGAGCTACTGGTGGAATCCGGAACGCTATCTTGGCCCGGCCGTTCTGCTGCAGGCGTACCGCTGGATTGTGGACTCCCGAGACGAGGCTACCGGCGATCGTCTTGACGAACTGGAAGATCCGTTCAAGCTCTATCGCTGCCACACGATCATGAACTGTGCCAACACCTGCCCGAAGGGGCTGAATCCGGCACGTGCGATCGCCGAGACCAAGAAACTGCTGGTCGAGCGGCGGGGCTGATTGGTTCCGAGCCTGGCGTTACAGGCTACGCTCGCGATGTCGTGGCGCGGCCCGGGCTCCGCTGCGACAAGTGGTTGTACGGCGCCGGGTTCCGAACTGATTTCTTCGAGACCTCGCAACGGCCTGTCCGTTGCGAGGTCTTTTAGCGTTTAACAGAGATATGGCATGAGCGAATTGAAACGTGTCCGCTGGTTGTGCCGGCGTGGTATGAAAGAACTCGATGTGCTTCTGGCCCGCTTCGTGAGTGCCGAGTACGACAGCCTCGACGACGAAGAGCACGCCGAGTTGTTGGCGCTGCTGAATCGGGAGGATCCGGATCTGTGGTACCTGTTGATGGGCCGCATGGAGGCCGATAACCCGACCCAGACTGCGCTGCTTACCCGAATGCGCGAATTCGAGATCCGTCAGAGCGAGGCCTGAGTATCGACGATGCAGGGCCTGCAATCGATCGAGGATACGTTTGCAACCTCTCGCCTGCTGGTCGCGGCCAATCTGGCAGGGCATGCATTGGCGAGCGCGGCGCTGCTCGTTTGCGCTACCGCACGGCCCTGGATTGGGCTCGCGCTGTTGCCCGGTCTATGGCATGCGATCGATCAGCATCGGCGTCTGACCGGCCGTCATCCCCGAGCATGGCGACGATTTCGATGGACGCTGGATAATCGGATTGGCTGGGTCTGTGTCAACGGCGAGACCGGCCAAGGCCGGTGTGTTGTTGCGCGCTGCTGGGGAGCGGCCTGGGTACAGCTGACGATCCGCCCGAGCACTCGTCGTCTGCCGTATTTTCTGGTCGTGCCCGTCGACGCGGTGTCGCCCGATACGCATCGACGCCTGCGTGTTCGCTCTCGCATCCGGGCCCCGCAGCATGTCGCGATCGACGCCGACTCGTTCTGATGGCTCGGCATCTCGCGTGGCTGATCCTGCTGTGGGGCCTGGTATGGGCCGGCCCGGCGACGGCCGATGCAGCGCTGACGTGGCGCAGCTGCCCGGCCATTGTGCCTCACGTCAGCGCGGCGACGCTTCGATGTGCCACGTTGCGGCCGGGGCGCGCTATCGCCGGTCGGCCGGTTCGACTGGCGCTGGCACGGCTTCAGGCCCGACCCCACCGGCCAAGCGATCATCCGGTCATCGTCGTGCCGGGTGGGCCCGGCACACCGGCCGGCCTTGACTCGGCGGGATTGGCCGCCTGGCAAGGCTTTCAGCAACACGCGGGCTGGCAGCGCGATATCGTCGTGTTCGACCCGCGCTCGACCGGGCAGAGCCTGCCGCGGATAACCTGCGAAGATGGCGAACGGCTCGCGCCATGTCACCACAGACTCGGCACGGCCACGGTGCAGGCGCTGTCGGTATCCGCCGCAGTCGAGGATCTGCACGCGCTGGTCAAGGCGCTGGGCCAGGGGCCGGCCGTGTTCTGGGCACAGTCCTTCGGTGCCTTCGTGGTTCGTGCGCTGGCCGCCGAGTATCCCGGCGATATCCAGAGCGTTCTGCTTGAATCGCCTGCGATGCCGGAGCAGGGCAGCGCGGCGTTTTCGACCCGGGCAATACAGCGTGCGGTCGATACTGTCATCACGCGTTGTAACGCCCGTCTGCCCTGTCGTCTGGGCGTGCCCTCGATACGCACTACGCTGGCCGCATGGTTGGCAAGCCTGGATCAGGCGCCTCTCGAGATCGCGTGGGCAACGATTCCATATCCGAGCCGGCACCTGGTCGTGGCGGCTGATACGCTGCTCGCCGGGCTGCTCTTCGCCAGTTACGACCCCGGCACGGCAGCGACGATCGCG
>CETT01153020.1_pt1 | contig 12284 bp, 10 predicted proteins | sample 356361 | NCBI WGS metagenome assembly CETT01 (sample SAMEA2622429, study PRJEB7988) | marine metagenome | isolation source: saline water (ENVO:00002010), including | reverse complement strand
GGGCAGAAACTGCTTTCAACCAACATGCGTGTGATTGCGGCCACTCACCGTGATCTTGATCAACTGATGCAGAAGGAACTGTTTCGGAAAGACTTGTTCTACCGACTCAATGTTTTTCCGTTGTCCATAGCACCTTTGCGGGATCGCATCGAAGACTTGCCTTTTCTTGTAGAGCACTTCCTCAAAAGAGGGGTTCTTGAAATGGCTGTAGGAAGCAAATCTCTGTCTCCCGAAGCCATGGAATCCCTACGGAACCACCATTGGCCTGGAAATGTTCGGGAATTAGAAAATACCTTGAAAAGCTTGATGATCACCAATGTAAGTAACTTCATCAGTCTTGATTCCTTTCCAGGACACCTGTTGAAAAAAGAAAAGCCTACCCAAGATTCAGGGAACCTTGAAAAATGGATGGAGAAAAAAATTGAGCCCCTGGTTCGTCAAGGCATCGCTAACAATACCGATAGTCTGATGTCGCAGGTCATGAATCAAGTTGAACGTCCTCTTCTGAAACTATTGCTTGAGGAGACGGGCTGGAATCAGCAAAAGACGTCCAAACTCCTGGGTATCAATCGCAATACGCTCAGGAAAAAAATCGAGGCTTTGCGGATCCGAAGGAAGGTGGTGTTGGATGCCTGACTCCCTGTCCAAAGTAGAAAAAGAGAAACAGGACCTCTGTTATTTACCGGAACTATATAAGCTTCTTGAAAACAGACGAGACGAGGGTCAAGTTGAGCAGTCCTACACAGCAAAATTGATGCAGGAAGGACTTGATTCAATTCTTAAGAAAATTGGAGAAGAAACGACTGAACTGGTCCTCGCTGCTAAAAATAGCGACCATCGTGAACAGGTCCATGAAATCAGTGACCTCTGCTATCATCTGCTGGTACTTATGGTTTACCATGGTATTCCTCTGGATGACATTCAATCCGAACTTAAGAGGAGATTGGGGACCTCCGGAATTGAGGAAAAAAAATCACGCAATCTGAGTTGATGAAAAGCATCAATGAAAAACGATCTAATAGGATGTAAAGAAAAACGATTTGGAACCAATTATAAAACTGTAAAATCTTATTCAATTTCTGGAGGATGATTGGAAAAAACTGCAAAAAAAATAACTAAAACACCGGACGCAAAGTCCATCAAACCCCACCCTGTTTTCAAGTCTTTTGACAGGTTTGGTGTATCATTTAAAAATCACTTACTGTGCTCACCTTTCATTGAGAATCAGGCTGATCGTAAGGGAATGGTGACTCCGGCACTGATTCGCCATTACGTCAGCATGATTCAGCAGGGAGTTGGGGCGGTAATTGTGGAAAGTGCCTATGTTTCACAACAGGGCCGCAGCAATCTGCACCAACTCGGCATTTCTGAAGAAGAACATCTGCCAGGTCTTTCAAAACTAGTTAAGGCGGTCAAGAATGAGGGCGGGGTCATCGGCATCAGCCTTACTCATGCAGGAGCAAAAACTTCAGAATTTATCTGCGGGGAACAGCCAGTCAGCCCTTCCGTTTATAATTTCGGACGTGATTTTGATACAAGTCGAGAGTTCGATATCGGTGACCGGGAGGAGATCATCCTGCATTTTGTGCATGCTGCGGAACGAGCCGAGGAAATTGGCATGGATTTTATTGAAATCCATGGGACCGATCAGCATCTTTTAGATCAATGCTTTTCCTTGAAATTCAACAATCGTGATGATGAATATGGTCCTTCAAGTCTGGAAGACCGAATGAGACTTCCGATGGAAATCGTGCATGCTGTCAAACAACGTGATTCAATCAGTCGCCCGATTTGTTATCAGTTTTCTATTCATGAAAAGTTGGAAGATGGTTTCAATGCAAACGAACTGGAGCAGCTGATCAAGATGCTGGAAAAGAACGGTATTGATTTTTTCCATCCGATGCCCCCGCATATCCTGAATCGGATATTTGACCAGGAAGAAAATCTACTGGAATGGATTTCAAGATTCACAAAAAAACCGATCATTGCTGAAGGAAATATCAAATCTCCGTTAGTGCTTAAGGATGTCTCGATACTTCGTCTTGCTGACTGGTATGCGATGGAACGAAGTATCTATGCTCGCCCACAATGGTTCCAATTCCTCAAACGTAAACTTGTTTCTTGATATAATAAGGATAAATGAAACGCAACATTGTCGTTACGGATATGGCGCCACCTCCCGTGGGGCCCTACTCCCAGGCGATTCAGGCTGGGGATCTGGTTTTTGTCTCAGGTCAGATAGCCCTTCATCCCGAAACAGGAGAGATTCCTGAGGATTTTGGTGCCCAGTGTCATCAGGTTCTGAAAAACCTTCAGGCGATTTTGGAGGCTTCAGGCTCATCGCTGGAACTGACGGTGAAAGTCATGATTTATTTAACCGATATAAACCGTTTCAATGAACTGAATGAAATCTACTCGGGCTATTTCGGAGCTTCAAAACCGGCAAGGGCTTGTGTCGAGGTCAGTAATCTGCCCAAAGGAGTATTTGTTGAAATGGATGCTACCGCCCTGATTGGAGAATGAGGATGTGGCAAAAAAAATTGGTAGAGGTATTCCTCTTATGAAGGAGTTAATCCTTGTCAAAAACTAATCATTTTGGAATCGCCATCGCCGGATTGGGAACCGTAGGAAGTGGTGTGGCCAAAATCCTGAGTGATCATCAGGTTGGGGATCATGGTTTGTTCCTGAAATCGATACTCGAACGTGATCCGGAAAAAGGACCTGCCAGGGAATGGTTCCAAAAAATTCCAGAGGCTTTCGTCAACGATCAAGAAAGCATCCTACAAGATCCAGAGATCAAGGTGATTGTTGAAACCATAGGAGGCACGGGTTTCGCCAGAGAATTCACCTTAGAGGCATTGAAAAGAGGCAAACATGTGGTAACGGCTAACAAGGACCTGATTGCCACTCATGGTGCTGAGCTCTGTGCAAAGTCTCAAAGCTGTAATCGACACTATCTTTTTGAAGCAGCAGTTGCTGGTGCCATTCCTGTTCTAAGTTTGTTGCGAGAATATTTTCAAACCAGAGATATCCTGGAACTTGAGGGAATTTTGAATGGGACGACTAATTACATCCTCAGTGAAATGGAAACCCGAAGTCTGGGCTTTGAAGAAACTTTAAAACAAGCCCAGGAATTGGGTTTTGCCGAACAGGATCCCACGAACGATATCAAAGGTTATGATGCACGGTACAAACTTGTGATTCTGGCTTATTTGATTTGTGGGCAATGGATTTCTCCTTCAGAAATTTATCTGGAAGGAATAGACCGTCTGGAACTTCCTGATTTTGAATATGCATCCAGAATGGGACGGAGCATTAAGCTAATTGCCCGAATGCGTCGGGTGGAGGAAAAAGGAAACAATTACCTTCAGGCTTTTGTCCTGCCGATGATGCTTCCACGTGAAAATGTACTTTCGAAAATCGATGGTTCGACCAATGCTCTGTCACTCAAAGGTCGATTTTCTGAAGATATCAGTCTCATAGGGAAAGGAGCTGGGAGCCAACCCACTGCTTCGGCTATCGTATCAGACCTGAACAGGGTTGCCCGTAATGAGAAACCGATTCCCCTGCCTTCAAATACGGAACTTTTTCAGTTGATGCCCTTCAATGAGTCCTTTTTTCGACACACCCTACGATTTGAAGTTTATGATGAACCAGGAATTGTGGGCATGATCGGTAAAATCCTTGCAGAGTCCGGGATCAATATCTATGCACTGGAGCAACTTCCTCAATATCATCGCATAGGAGATGCAGAGCGGGAGAGTGTTATCTTCACCATCACGTTAGAACCCTGTTCAGAGGGAGTGCTTTGGGAGGCCCTGGACAAAATCAATCTTGCCTCTTTCATGATTCAACCGGTCAATGTCCTTCGGGAATCATTGTGAAGAGTGAATTTTGGTGTAGGGTCTTTTTCCATTTATAAGCTCCTGGTTTGAATTTCTTATCTCTTCAGTCCTAGTTAACGGTCCAAAGTTTTATAACCAGATAGGATGTACCAATTTCTTTTCAGATTTAGATATCCGTTTACACTATTGTTCATCGTTTTGATTCTGTTATTGGTTTTGTTCCAGTCCAGGAAGGATGAAGGATCAAACCGATGGCAGAAGGTCATCCAGACAGTGAGCTATCCGATCCAATCCGGGGTACACAATTTAGTGAACACCTTTAATGATTGGTGGGAAGGGTATGTGATGCTGATTGGCATCAGGAATGAGAATCAGCAATTACTTCAAGAAATAGCGGAATTAAAAGATCGTTTGAACAGATCGCTTGAAGATTCAGTTCAATATAACCGTTTAAGGGGCCAACTCTTATTTGCTCAGCGACAACCAGACCGCAAGGTGTTTGCAGAAATTATAGGGGAATCCATCGACAACATTCACCAAATGCGTTTGATTAACCGTGGATCCAAGCATGGATTGAAACGCAATTTCTCTGCAATCCTGAGGGAGGGACTGGTTGGAAGGGTTCAGTCTGTCACTCCCTTTCAATCCAATCTTCAGTTGATCACAGACTTTCGTAGCCGAGTTCCTGCATTAATTCAAAGGAATCGGATTCGGGGTTTGATTTACGGCACCCAAACTGGATTGGAAATGCGTCAGATCAATAGGAGAGCTAAAGTAAAAAAAGGAGACCGCGTTATTACCAGTGGTTTGGGAGGGTTATATCCGAAAGGAATTCTGATCGGAACCATCGTGGAAGTGAGGGTTCAGCCCCATGAACTGTTTCAGACGGCAAGTATCGAAACAGCGGTGGACTTAAGCAGAATGGAGGAAGTTTTTATCATCATTTCAGGATCCTATCCAGAAGGCTCTCCCATTTTTACAGACTGATGAACCAAGCTATTTTTCAGAGCATCCTGGTTTTTTCAGGAATTATTTTTCAAGTCCTTTTGGCACCCTATCTTCATCCTTTTGGATACAAGCTTAACTGGGTGCTGATGATCCTGGTGATCCTTGCCTTTCAACAAAGTAATAGGCTCATGCCATTTCTGGCTATATTTGCTGGGATTTGCTGTGATGTTTTTTCTCATGGAATGTTTGGTGTCTATGGAATCAGTTTTCTTTTTGTGATTCTCCTTACCCATTGGCTCTCGGCATGGTTTTATTCTCACACACTGTTGTTGATGATGATCCTGTTTTTTGTTCTCACTCTGCTTGAAGGTTTCTTTAGTTTGACCTTGTTGGAGTGGTCACAAGATGACATTCGATGGTCTTGGAACCTGATCAACATGACTCTTCCATTAGCCTTGATTCATGCGTTTGTCGGTCCGTTTTTGTTGAAGGGAGTGATCTATCTGGAGAATTTTGGAGTTAGGGCCAAAGCATGAAAATTGATATCCTTCTGCCACATGAGCTGGCGGAAATGAGGAAACGGGTCTTGATCCTCAGTGGAATCATTGTCGTGATTTTTTCACTTCTCGCCTCTCGTCTCTGGTACCTTCAGGTGATGGAGGGAGAGAAGTATTCTGACTATGCCCGTGGTAACCGAATCCGTCTCATGCCTCAGCCAGCTCTCAGGGGCATCATTTATGACCGAAACGGGAAGGTACTTGCAGAAAACCGGCCGAGCTATCAGATCCATCTGATTCGGGAAGACACACCCGACCTCGATTTGAGTTTACGCAAACTATCCAAAGCCCTGGCAATTCCAATCAGTGATTTAAAATCCAAGGTCAAGGAGAACCAAAAGGTTTTACGTTTCAAGCCGATCATCCTGGCCGGTGACATCGACTATGAAAAGGCTATGTTGGTGGAAAGTTACCAGGAGGATCTTCCTGGAATATCGGTGGTGATTCGACCTCTGCGCCATTATCCTTTTGAAGAACTTGCTTCACACGTGCTCGGTTATGTTGGAGTGGTGGAGGAGGAATGGTTCGAGCTTCCTGAAAACAAACGCCGCTCCAGTCAGATTGCCGGCAAATCCGGAGTCGAACTGCTGGCTAACAACATCATGGTCGGCATCGATGGAGGACGACAGGTCGAAGTCGATCACCTTGGTCGTGAATTGAAAACCATTAGTAAGCCTGTGCCCCCATCTTCAGGTAAAAACATACACTTAAGTCTCGATATTCGTATTCAGGAAATCGTGGATCGTGTGATGGAAGGAGAAACTGGATCTGTGGTGGTGATGAATCCGAAAACCGGAGATTTACTGGCGCTGGGCAGTTATCCAAATTTCAACCCCAACCTTTTTGCAGGTGGCATCGATCGTGAGCACTGGGAAGGATTGTTGAACAATCCTGAACATCCCCTTGAAAACAAAGCTATCCAGGGTCTTTATCCTTTGGGGTCTATTTTCAAGGTTGTCACTGCCTATGCTGGTTTGGAATCGGGAATTCTGGATGATGAAACGACCCATGTCTGCAAAGGTTATTATGATCTTCTTGGAAGAAAAAAACTTCCTGACCCGGATGAAATGTCAAAATTCAAAACCATTTTTAAATGCTGGAAAGAAGGCGGCCACGGGAAAATGGATCTGCATTCGGCGATCCGGGAATCGTGTAATGTGTTTTTCTATAATGTTGGCATTCAGGTTGGAGTAGAAGAATTAGCTCGTGCCTCAAAATTGTTTGGATTAGGTCAGAAAACGGGGATCAGTCTGCTTAATGAAAAAGAAGGATTGGTGCCAAACGATGCATGGAAACAGTCTGTTCTTAAGGAACCCTGGTATCGGGGTGAAACCCCGCCTTTAGCCATCGGTCAGGGGTATCTGAACGTGACCCCGATTCAGGTGGTGAACATGATCAACATTGTAGCCAACCGTGGATTGTGGGTGCCACCTATGCTTTATGCAGGGCAGCCGAATGAAAAATCTGTCCAGCTTTCCTTGAATCAGGAATTCCTCGGACGTATCCTGGATGGGATGGTAGCGGTAGTCAACGAAACCGGTGGCACGGCAGGTTCGGTACGAAATGAAGATTTCACCATTGCTGGAAAAACAGCGACGTCCCAGGTGGTCAGCCATGAAACCTTGGAAAGCCTGGAAGAGGAGGAGCGTGAGGAGCGGAATCTGCAAAACCACGGCTGGTTCGTGTCTTTTGCTCCGGCTGAGGATCCTGAAATTTCAGTGGTCGTACTGGTGGAACATGGGGGCGCCGGTTCCAGATCTGCGGCTCCGAAGGCCCGGAAGATTCTGGAATTCTATTACAGTGAAATTTATCTTCCTAGAATGCAGACCCAATCTCAACCTTCAGGAATCAGCCCTGACTTCAAACATTCCTACAGCTTTAAACTTGCATCATCCTTTGCCCGTTGATGAAGCTTAGGATCCGAAAATGTTAAGTTTCAGATTATCTATTTATTAGAGTCGAAGTCATCCTCAAAAAATTCCAGGCATTGAATGAATTATCATCCTGACAGAATCTTTGATCAGCATCGACCCTTGTGTCTCGCCTCTTCATCTCCTCGCAGAAAGGATCTTCTGGAACACTTTGGTTTAGAATTTTTCACTTTGTTACCGGAAACCGATGAAAGCCGAAAAGACGGTGAAGGGGCAGAACCCTTTGTCAGGAGGGTTGCTGTGGAAAAAGCAAGGAAGATCTTTCAGGATTCCACCAAATTTCCCGAGCAAACGATCATCCTTTCAGGAGATACCATCGTACTGCTGGAGGGAGACATCCTGGGGAAACCGAAAGAAGAGCAGGAGGCCAGAAAGATGATCGAACAATTGAATGGCAAGACTCATCAGGTCACTACTGCCTATGTGGTACTTGATACCTCAAACGGGGAAGAGTTGATTCATCATGTCTCCACCCAAGTCACTTTCCGGGATTTGGATGCCAAACAAAAAGAATGGTATTTGGCTTTGGGAGAAGGACTAGACAAGGCAGGAGCCTATTCGATTCAGGGGTATGGATCTTTTTTGGTGACGGGTATAGAAGGATCGTTCAATAATGTGGTCGGTTTCCCCATCGAACAGGTTTTGGAAACCTTGCTCAAAAGAGGATGGATAAGCCTCCGTTCACCGAAAAATAATGGCTGAGGAACTAATGGATGGGTTCAATTTAATTTTCAGTTTGTTGAGAAAATATTTTTTTTGGATGTTTCTCATCCTTTCGGCAGTCTTGCTTCAGAGTCCAAAAGAGGGGCAAGCCGTGCAGCAGGAAACGAGGATTCCTGCCGGAGTTTCCATGGCCCGTTTTCAATTGATTTCCAAGCCTGCTTTTTCAGAAGCTTACAACGGATATGGAGAGCGGGTTCCTCTGAAATGGTTATTGATCAATGACGAGCAGTTGAATGACTGGGTCACAGGCAGTATTTCCAGAGAAGAAACTGTTATGGAAAGCAGTTGGATCTATGGACTCAGTCAGGATTGGATGCTCGAAATGGTTCTGCCCCTGGTCAGTAAAAAACAGTCCTCGAACCTGGTTTTGAAGAACGGGGCTCCTTCGAATAATGAATGGGATGTCATTCTGAAAAATCTGCAAACTGAAACGGTTAGTGGACTGGGCGATATTCGTCTGAAAGCAGGTTATGAAATGGGCACAAGCACCAAGTGGTTTGTCCGTGGAGGTTTAACCCTGAGCTTCCCCAGCGGAAGAAGTGGAACCCCACGTGGAGTTTACCCATTCTCTTCAGGAAAACAAATTTATGACTCTCAGTTTTTTCTGCACATCAACTGGTATCCTTTTGTCAGGGGGCTTCGAAACGGTCTTCGTTTTTCACAAAATACTGCGATCAAAGGGGAACGGGAAAACATGGATGGAGTCGATAGTTCTTTTTCAAAGGGAAATAGGTTCGAATTCCACTACAATTGGAGTTATGAACACTCTGACCTTTTTTATGCATTTGAACTTCATCATCTTCAGCAGTTGGAAAGCCAGCTCGGAGGTGGTGCGAATGACCAGGGTTATCTGGATCAAGGGTTATTGGAAATTGGTTGGGGGAATCTGAATCAACTCGAAAGCAACCTCCTTGAACTTCCCTGGCAGGTGCGACTAGGACACCGCAGGCCTTTGCGAGGCGAGAGACAGCCAATTGCTCCCGCCTGGCAACTTGATGCTCAAATTTATTTTTGAACCAAATTCCTGTTTTTGTGAAAGTACAGACCTATTTATCTTTTAGCGGATGTTTAGTTTCAACTCCTTGTCTTTTCCCAGGAAAAAAGTCTTCTCAAGGAAGGCACCGACCCTGATGTAGTACTTACCTATGGGAAGCTGCATCACGGCCATTCCATCTCCATCAGTAATAAAAGTCTGCCAGGTCTTTTTACCCTGCCGAAGCTGAAATTCAGAACGACCTCTATCCTTCCAGACTTTCGCTGCTTTTAGGTCCAGCATCAGTAATCCGGTTTCATGATTTGGAACCTGATCAGTTTTCTGAAGGGGAAGCCTTGAGGTTGGATAGGGAGTGGTTCCTGAGATGACCCTTTCCGTTTCATGATAAATCCGATTGCGAAACTCCTCATTGGAAATGTCTGAAAAATCACGGAACTCAATGATTTTTGGAACCGTGGTCAATTTATCCAAAAATTCTTGTGGTAAACGGACATAAAGTGCTGAGTCGGGGATGTTGAGGGTTTTTTCATTGCCTTCACAGTCTTTAATACGCAACCGTGCGTTTGCTCCTCCACGATGATAGACAGGATTAAAAACCTCCTCTCGCCAGGACGCCATTAGACCGGTTATATCGTTTTCTTTTTGATAGTCATAGAGTTTGGTATCTAGAGTTGCCATTGAAGATACTTGGGCAGCGAGGTTGACCAAGTTGAAATCTCCCATTAAAGCTCCAGCCTTGATCAGTGCATGATAGGCAGCAAGATCATTTGGTTTCAGGTCCAGTACCATCATGGCTAACTTCTTCATGTGATCCTTGACATCGCAGGAATCTTGTTCCTTGAGCATTAGATTCAACTTTTGCTGAAGGCCTTCATGGCGTTTGGATTTGGCCTTTTTGGGTTCCGTCATGTAGACCTGAAGTTGTTCACGTGTCAGAGGTTTTTTCTCTGCCTCAGTGAGGTCTCCTTCGTCGACGGAGGTTTCGTTTTCATTTGAAGCTTCTGTAACTCCTGCAGAAATCGTCTCTATTTCTTCTGATTCCATGCCTGTGGAGTTGTCGGGCAACTCCACAGAAATTAGTTTGGGGAGATCATCAGGATAAGAAAGAATCTTAATTTCTGGACCAAGGTTGCTGACAGCAATCAAGGTATTATCGAAATTCATGGAAGCCGAAAGCAGTGCACGGTTTTCTCCATGGATGATCCTCAACATCTTACCGGAAGCACTTTCCCAAAGTCTTGCGGTTTTGTCCCGTGATACTGAGAGAAGGGCTTTTCCATCTATTGTAAAGTCTAGTCCACTGACGATATAGTTGTGTCCCTCAAGCCTTTTCGGCTGCCTGAGGCTGAGAGGTTCATTAAGATCCCAAAGGAGGATGCTCATATCCTGGGATGCAGTAGCGAGCATCGGAGTTTTGGGGTTGAAGGCGATGGCAACTACGGCCTTGCGATGCCCTTTGAGGGAAAGCAATCGTTCTCCCCCTGGGTAGTTCCAGAGGTGTACCACACGGTCGCTTCCAGCAGTGGCAAACATTTTTCCGTTTTCACTGAAACGGACCTGCATGATTTGATCTTCATGGGCTAGATTTTTCAGAATCACGGTTTCATTTTCCAAATCCCAGAGCATCCACTGTCGGTCCGAACCTCCACTGAGCAGGACTTTTTCATGAGGATGAAAATCCACGCTGTTCACCTTGCCTTTATGATTAGCCAGGGTCTTTAAACGCTGACCACTTTCCGTGTCCCAGATTCCAGCAGAGGAGTCCGAACCAGCGGTGGCAAAGGTTTCCGCAGCAGGGCCGAAGCGAACAGACTGAACACGGTGGTTTCCAAGATCATAGCTTCGAACCTGAAGGCCTTTTTCCACATCCCAGATGCGGACCGATTTGTCCGAGGAACTACTGATCAGATAGTTTCCCTCTTGGGCAAAATCGAGTGATTCAACGGATCGTTCGTGACCCTTTAGACTTTTCAGGTAAAGTGAGTCTCCCAGTTCCCAGACTTGGACATGGCCATCTGCAAGGGCTCCAATCACACGGCCCCCAGATGAGTCAAAGTGGACATGCTCCAATTCGCCAGCGTTGGCTTGCACATCCCGAAGGGGGATTCCTTTCTCAAAATCCCAAATCCGGATGGCACCCCTTTTAGTTGCGACCACTCCCTCTAATCCTTCGGGTGCAAGGTCGAATCCGCTAATGGGTTGTTTGACGGCAACTTCATTCAACTGCCTCTTTTTTTCCCAGTCCCAAATTCCAATCGTCCCATCCATGGAAGAAGTCAGGAGTTTGTCTCCGCGAACAGTGAATTTAGTATGGGTCACCCTTTTCCGGTGTTTGCTGAAGGTGTGAATTGGTTCCAATTCAGGCAATGACCACAATTTGACTTTCCCATCTTGACCTGCGCTAACTGCAAGGATTCCAGACGGTTGGAAAACCAGACTGCTGATTTCCCCCTTATGAGCCTCCTCCCGGGTTGAGATCAGTTCCTGGTTTTTCATATTCCACAGGATCAAAGTTCCATCAAGGCTTCCAGAAAGCAAAAGATCGCCACTGGTATCCATCGAGAGACTGCTCAGGTCGTCAAGGTGGCCTCGTAGCACACCCTGAGCCAGGGTACTGCTGGTGTCCCAGAGACGGACCGTGTCATCACGTCCTCCGGTCACGGCCACTCGTCCCCCCGGATGGAGGATCATGGTCAGCGCCTGATGTTCCTGTGTCGGGATGACTCTCTGCCGTTTGCCGGTTTGACTTTGGAAGATTTCGATGTTGTGGTTGTGCCCTAGGGCGATGATCTGCATTGAATCAGCGGAGAAGAATGCTTCTCTCACAGGGTTCTCACCGAGTCGCAAGGTCTGGGTCAGGAGGTAGTTTATTTTATCTTCAGACTCTGTGGTTTTTTCGGTTCCTTGATCTTGGGCCATTGGTAATTCAGGAACATAAAGAAACAGAACCAGCAAAGCGAGTCCCAGAAAAATCATTCTTTTACTGAAAATTAGACCGAGGGCCACGTTTATCCCTGTTCGATCATTATCGTGCAATAATGCTGAAAACATGTTAAAAATTATGTTTAATTAATTTGATAAAAGATACTTTGCTACGTTTCATTTCAAACCTTCATGAGCGCTGACCCCGAAAATAAAACAACTGGTAAGGGACAGGAGAATCCCGAAGACATTCCGATGCCGATAACCGCGCATCTTTCGGAATTGCGCACCCGGCTGGTTTATTCAATCATTGCCATCCTAGGGGTATTCGTCGTTGCAACCGCATGTGAGATGGAATTGAACC
>CETT01002093.1_pt1 | contig 12347 bp, 13 predicted proteins | sample 356361 | NCBI WGS metagenome assembly CETT01 (sample SAMEA2622429, study PRJEB7988) | marine metagenome | isolation source: saline water (ENVO:00002010), including | reverse complement strand
TTGACCTTTACAACTGCTCCATCAATTTCATAATTCAATGAATCCCTTGAATCAAGAATCTTATCAACTGCTTGCGCTACATTATCTTTTTGCTCGAATTTGATTAAGTCGTTAATTGGAAATGAGTTGCTTACAAGAAAATCCATAAAATCCTCGTGGCTTTCAATTGAAAAATCATCTGAATGACCACCCAAAGCGTAGAAAAAAATATTTAAGGGTCTTTGTTTCACAATTTCAACATCTAAATTTCTAAGAGTTCCTGCTGCCGCATTTCTAGGATTTACAAAAGTTTTCAACCCTTCTTTCTCTAAATTTTTATTGATTGTCTCAAAGTCACTTAGACTAAAAAAAATCTCTCCTCTCAGCTCAATTACATCAGGTGTATTAGATGTGATTTTTAGTGGAATCTTATTTATTGTCTTTATATTTTCAGTTACAACTTCTCCAGTTTCTCCATCGCCCCTTGTTACAGCTTTTGTCAAAATACCATTCTCATATGTTAGTGAGATGCCAATACCATCAAACTTTGGTTCAATAACATAGGTTATTTCATCTGCATTTAGCCTCTTTCTTACCCTTTCATCGAATTTTTCAAAGTCGTCATTATTGAAAACATTTGCTAGAGAAAGCATGGGTTTAAGATGTTGGTGTTTCTCAAAACCTTTTGAGGGTTTTGATCCAACGGTAGTGCTTGGTGAATCAGAAGTAGCACCGTATTCAGTTTCCAGCAGTTTTAATCTTTGATAAAGTGCGTCGTACTCTTCGTCGCTAATCTCAGGGTTATTGTCACGATGGTATAGATCGTTATGTCTTTCTATCTCAGCTTTAAGTTTTCTTATCTCATCTTCAATTGGCATATGGGCCTGCTCTTAAATCAACATCATTTGCTAAGTTTTTATAGCTTCCTATTGTTTGGTCAGAAATAGAATTAAAATTTTCATCTAATAGTTTCATATCAAAGGTTTGTGCAATATTTCTTGCGAGCTTTAACATTTTGTCAAAAGTACTAGATACATTTCTTTGGCCTCTTAAATGTAGGACTATAGACATCATCTTAATTGGCTTGCTATCAAGGAAAGTTCCTGGCTCCTCAGTATTGAGAATCCTGAAACCTTTATGGAAAGATGTGTCTGATGACTCAAAATAGCCATTTTTAAATACGAGGTCATTTGCAAATAATTTTTGTTGAAGAATCTCCAACTCTAATAATTTCCCAACATTTGCCGATAAATGGATAACAATAAATTTGCCATCGTTTTCGTCAGACAAATTTAATTCAGCTTGTTTAGGAACTCTTATTTCATTAATCTCTTCATCGTCTGATACTTCTTCTTTATCGTTTTTTGTAAACTTAAAACTTTCGCCTAAATCTTTTGAAAATTTGATTGCTCCTCTTTCTTGATAGACCCTGTAAATTTTGTAGCCCAGTATTCCTAAAAGAACAAAAATAACTAGGCCATAGATTATGTATTGATAGATCGGATTCAAGATTGTGCCATCTCCATTGCCTGTTCAACGTCAACAGATACAACTTTGGAGACACCAAGATCTCGCATTGTAACACCAAGCAGATGTGTGCTTTTTTCCATTGAGATTTTGTTGTGAGTAACAAATATAAATTGAACTTTTTCAGACATTTCATTAACTAAATTTATAAATCTAGCTGTATTCTCATCATCTAGTGGTGCATCAACCTCATCTAGGAGACAAAATGGCGCTGGATTAATTGAGAACAGTGAGAAAACCAGAGCGAGGGCTGTTAATGCTTTTTCACCTCCTGAAAGTTGAGACAATTTTGTGTTTTTCTTACCAGGCAACCTAGCCATCAAAAGCAAACCTGAATCTTCTGATTTATCTACAAGGTCAAGTTTACAGAAACCGCCACCAAAAAGTTTTGGAAACATTTCTTCAAGATGTTTGTTAACTGAATTAAGGCAATCATGAAATGATTTATTCGATTCTCTATCAATTTTTTTAATTGCTTCGTCTAGTTTACTCAGTGAAATTTCTAGCTCTTCTATTTGGCCACTCAAGACTTCTTTTCTTTGTTTCTCTGCTTCAAGAGTTTCGGGGGCAGCAAAGTTTATTGGCCCCAAGTTCATAATTCTTTTTTGGAGCTTTTCGAGATCAGAAACAATTTCATCCCTTTCACCCTCAATTACTTTTATATCTTCAAAGCTTTTTAATTTTTCCTCTTTTTCTTTGACTTCAATTTCAATGCTTCTTTTGTTTAATTCTTTTTCATTTCTTTCATGAACAATTCGATCCTTTTCTGTTTCAAGTCTTGTGATTTCTGACTCAAACTTTCTAAGCTCCTCATTCGATTTATCTTGATTTGTTTTTAGTTCAATTATTTTTAATTCTTGATTTTTTCTAAGTTCAATCAGATTGCTTAATTCACTTTTCTCTTCATCGAGCTCTGAGTTTAAATTTTTAATAGCGTCTTTAATTACTTGATTTCTTTCCTTGAATTGGGTTTTGAATGATTCTATTTTTTCTGCAGCCTCGCCACTCTCCCCTTGCCCAAATTTATACCCCTGTTGCCAAAAATTTTGGAAGGATTTATGCAATAAGGCCTGATCTTTTGTTGAAATATCACTTTCAAGCTTCTTTATTACTGATTCAGTATCTTTATTGATCTTTTCAAGTGTTTGTTCATCTATTTCATCCATGCCTGATTCAGATGAGGCTTGTTCTTTTGATAGCTCGCCCAAGTTAGAAATATTTTTTTGCTCTTCTTCAGTTAAATCAACGATTCTTTGATTAACTGTTCTTTCCTTTTCTTCAATGAGTGAAATTTTAGCGCCAGATTCAAAGAATAATCTTTGCTCATCTTCAAGTTTCTTTAAGCCTTCCATTAAGCTTGTTTTTAAAACATCTCGCTTTGCAACAAATTTCGCTCTCTCGCCATCAATCTTTTCAAGATCCTTATCGATATCATCGTTTTCCTTCTGTGAGGCATTCATAGACTTTAAAAGAGAATTTAAATCATCGGTTATGATAAATTTTTGAAATTCTTGTTCTTTTGTTCGAAGTTTTTTGTACCTAGAGGTAAGGTTTGCCTCAGCATTTAACCTTCTTATTGATCTTTTTACTTCATCTTCGAGATCTTTTAATCTCGAGATGTTCTCTGCTGTCCTTCTAATTCTTGATTCTGTTTCTCTTTTTCTTTCTTTATATTTTGATATACCCGCAGCTTCTTCAACATAACTGCGAAGTTCTTCAGGTTTTGCGCTTACTAAGCTCGAGATAATTCCTTGCTCAATGATTGCATAACTGTTTCCACCTAAACCAGTTCCGAGAAAAAGGTCTTGGACATCTCTTCTTCGAGCAACAGCATTATTTATAAAATAAGTGGATTGTCCGTCCCTACCCATTTCTCTTTTCACACTCACTTCATCGAACTTGAGATATTCTCCTCCTAAAAAATTTTCTGAATTATCAAAAGCTAACTCCACAGAACAATGACTTACAGGCTTTCTTGAATCTGAACCATTGAAGATTACATCTTGAAGACTTTCACTTCTTAAACTTTTCGGAGAAAGCTCACCTTTCACCCATTTGATGGCATCTATAATATTTGATTTACCGCAACCATTGGGCCCGACAATGCCACACATGATGCCAGGAAAATCAATTTCAATTGGGTCAACAAAACTTTTAAACCCGGCTAATTTTAAGCTTTTAAGTCTCATTTAGATTTTTTAATAGTATATGTGCTTATAAGCAATATAGATATAAGTAACACAATTAAAGGAATTATAAATAGTGAGCGATTCTTACTTGGATCTGTTTTTAAAATTACATACTCTCCATACCTATCTTCCATCAAGTTAAATATTTCTTGATCTGAATAGCCGATAATAATTAGCTCCGCGATTTCTTCTTTTAAATCCTTTGAAATTGGGGCATTAGAACTACTTATGTTGCCATATGTGCACTTTGGACATCGAATATTATCAGAAAGATATGTTAAGCGCTGAAGTTGTTCTTCATTTAAACCCTCATAAAGCTGTTCGGCTGTAAGTGAGAGCGAGAGTATTACTAATAATCTAAAAGTATTTTGCAAATTTTTCATTCCAAACATCAATATTAACTTCACCAATTCTGTGACTAACTATTTCACCATCAATTATTAAAAACGTTTCGGGAGCACCAGTAACTCCTAATTTAAGTGAAAAATCACCCGATAAGTCATAAATTGATAATACATAAGGATCACCATTTTTTTCTAAATAATTTTGGGCATTATTTATTTGATCTTTGTAATTTATGCCCACTAATTTTACGTCTTTAGTGGCTGTTATAGATTTTAAAAAAGGATGTTCAACAAGACAGGTAATGCACCAACTTGCCCATACATTTAGTAAGACTTTTCCATCAGTGAGAAATTCTTTTTCAATTTTTTTTCCTTCTAAATCATAAATTTCTTTACCTATTGCAAGCTGCTTGCCTTCTTGAGTTTTGATGAGTTCCAGTTGAGCTGATTTTTGATTAAGTGAATAAGAAAAAATACCTAACATTGTTATTAAAAGAACAAGCACTACGACTGTAAAAAACCTAGTAACCATATCTTCTTATTGTTCCATAAAGCATTGAGAAAAGTAATAAGAAAGACGAGGCCCAAATCATCATAATGCCATAGTTAATTGAGTATCTAATAGACCACGATCCGTCCTGAAACCTATCTCCTAAGACTATGTGATAATCTTTTGTTGGAAACGACGCTATGCCTGTTTCAGAAGTAATAATTCCACCAATTTTGTATACTCTTTTTTCAGAAATTACATCAGCCTGAAAGTTTTTATCTTTTACATAGAAATTCGCCACTACCGTATCAAAGTTTTCCTTGCCTAGTATTTCAATTGACTTAAATTCAAGTGATGAGTCAGCGAATTCTGTTGATTGGCCTGGCTTTAATTTTAGATCGACAGATTCTGAATATTGATGATTAAATAAGACAGCAAAAGTTAAAAGCACAACTGAAAAATGTCCAAGAATTTTGTGCATAATTGCAACTTCTTTCGTTTTAAAAAACTCTGCTATTGCTCTTAGGAGCATAATTACAAGTGCAACTAATACGAAAATTAAACTAAAGCTGATAGGGCTAAAATCTAGAAATTCCAAAGCTATGATTCCAGCTGTTATAGCAATTGCTGATGTGAAGAAAACATTTCTGTGCTCTCTCAATAAAGACGGAAATTGCTCAACACTGAATAAACAAATTAGGATTAAGACCAGAGGGGTAATAAGTTGAGAGAAATAATCCGGTCCGATGCTTAACTTTTGACCGTAAAAAACTTCTGTCGCAATAGGATATAAGGTACCAAGGAAAACTATCAATAAAATTACCAGCAAAACAAGGTTATTGAGAACTAATAGGTATTGTTTCGACAGAAATTTAGGCCAATCGCTTTGTAAAAAAACACTTCTTGAAAAAAATAATGCAATTGAGGCAAAAGAAAAAAGAGCAAAAAGACTAAGAAGGAATACTCCTCTTGATGGATCAGAGGCAAACGAATGAACACTATTAAGAATCCCTGATCTCACTATAAATGATCCTAAAATTGATAAAAGAAAAACGCTTATTCCAAGAAATACCATCCAAGAAAGCAAAATTTTATTTCGACTAAATACCAATGAGTGAGTAAAGGCTGTTCCTGCTAGCCATGGCAACAATGCTACATTTTCGACAGGATCCCAAAACCAATAACCACCCCAGCCTAATTCGTAGTAAGCCCAGATTGAACCCAAGAGTATGCCTAAAGTGAGAGTGAACCAAGATATGCCTGCCCAAAGCTTTAGATTTTTAAATAAAGCTTGCTCAAAACCTTTGAACATACCGGCAATGACAAGGCTAAATGTAATTGCATAAAAAACATAGCCTGAAAATAATACAGGAGGATGAATTACAAGAAGTGGGTCTTGTAATAATGGATTTAAATCTGTGCCATTTTTTGGCATTACATCAAATGTTAAAAAAGGATTAGATGTAAAGATTAGGAAGATTAAATAGAAAAAAGTTATAAAAGCTATGGTTGCATTTGAAAGTGGCAACCATTTCTTTTCCCAGAAAAAAAAGTTATTGAACGCCATGCTCAATGTCATTATCAATATCATCAATAGGAATGAACCCTCATGAGCAGACCAAAAAGCTGAGAATTTATAAAAAGTTGGCAAAAATTTATTTGAATTCTCAAATACATAAACAAATGAGAAGTTATCTGTGAGAAATTGGTATGAAAGATATGAGCAACATATCAATAAAACTGCACACATCGCATAGACAAGCTTATTACTTAAGCTTAGATAGTTTTTTTTCAGAGAGAGAAAAAAAATTAGAGCACTCAACAGAGCTGAAAAAGAGAGGACAATATTTCCGAAGAAATCTGGTTGTATGTTAATTTTCCACCTCAATCTTTACTGGCATGTAACTTTCATCATGTTTAGCTAGAATTTCATAAGCCATAAATTCGTTAGAGCTCTTATCTAAATAGCCTGATGCAACAACACCACTGTTTTCTTTGAATAGATTAGGCAATATTCCTGTATACCTGACCACAATTTCATTCTGAAAATCTGTTACAACGAACTGAATTTCCAGTGACTCAAGTTTTTCAAGACTATTTTCCTTCACCATCCCGCCGAGCCTAAAATCCTGACTAATATCGTATTCTCCTGTCATAATTTGTGAGGGCGTAAGATACAAATCTATATTTTCTTGCAGAGCTCTTAAAATAAAAAAGGTAATGAGTCCTACGGACAAAATGAATGTTGAAATTAAATATATTTTGTTAAGCCTATTTGTTCTAATCATCAAAATCTTCCTGACAATTTTGTAGTTTATTTCTATATCTTATATATGAACTAAGACATAAAACTAAAACAAAAAAAATTGACAGAAAAAACGTCATAATTACAGTTTCTATGCTATCCATTTATGACCTCTCTAATCATTGACGTTTTACCAGTTCTATTGAGAATCTCATACTGTATATTTCGAGCAAAAATATTGTAAGAAATAAATAATAATGCCACTAGCATAAATGGAAGTCCTAAAATCATTTCAGCGTCTATTGCACTCCCTGATGCAGTGATACTGGCGTTTTGATGAAGAGTATTCCACCAATTTACTGAAAATTTAATTATGGGTATATTCACAGCACCGATTATAGAAACAATGCTTATGATTTGGTCTGTTGTCTGAATTGAACTAAAGGAAGATCTTAAAGCCAGTAATCCGACATATTGAATAAATAATATAAATGTTGAAGTTATCCTCGCATCCCATACCCAATAAGTTCCCCAAGTAGGTTTTCCCCAAATTGAGCCTGAAATTAGCACAATAGCTGTGTAAACCAGACCAATACTTATGGCTGAATTCAAAAAAATTGCAGATGCTTTTGTGCGCCAAACCAAAAATATAAACCCATTTACAGCTAAGAATAGATAAATTAGTTCTGAAAGAATCGCTGATGGCACATGAATAAATAAGATTCTGTAAATTTCTTGTTGTTCAGCATCAGCTGGCAAAACAAAAAGCACGTAGTATGTTGCTGCAACAAATCCTATCAGACCTATTACTAGTGATGGAAAGGCAGTTTTACTTACAAAACTGTATACCTTGTTCAGCAGAAAATATTTAGCTATGTATTTGTACATTATTTACTCTGTATTCTTAAAATGTGTAAGATCGCGTAGTTAACAAATGTTGCAGAAAAAACAAAATATGCCATTAAGAAATTGAGATTTGGCTCCAACAAAACATCTACAAAAATCTCTTTAACTAGGATAATAAATGGTATTAAAAGCGGAATAATCAACAATGCATTGAGGGAGTTGTTTCTTCTCAAAGAAATTGCACTTCCTAAATTAAAAAAGAAATAGAGAGTACTTAACATTACAAGATATGCAAAAGTAAATTCTAATGCTGGTCCCTCGCTAAAACCGTTTATTAGAAAAGCTATGGCAGTCATTGGTAGATAAACTAAGCTAAGGTTCGAGATATATTTGGCAAATAAATATGATACTAAGCTCCTTCCCTCACATATTCTTTGTTCTATATAGCCATTTTGATAATCCTCTTTGAAAGTGCTCTCTGAAATAATAAAAACCGTTATAAATGAGGCAATAAAAGAGCTAGCATAGTTGAGGTATTGGTCAAAATCTAAGATTAGAAATATCAAAAAAATTATTCCAAAAACTGATAATGGTAAGTAGATATTCTTTGGAATTAAAAAAATTAATGAAAACTCTCTAAGCAAATCTTTTTTCATTGATCCTCCAAAATGATCTTTTCGCTCTGTTCTATTGGTTCTTGATGATTAGCAATTACGATGCAACCACCATTAGACAGGTGTCCAGTGAAGATTTCTTTCAGAATACTTATTGATTTTGCATCTAGACCAGCAAAGGGTTCATCTAGTATCCAGATTTTTCTATTTGAATTGATTACTCTAATCAGTGCTGCTTTTCTTTTTTCTCCAAAAGATAAATTGAAATATTTTTGATTTTTAAGCTTTAACAGCCCAAATTTTCTAAATAATTCATCGGTTGTTGATAAACCAAGAATTTTAAAATTTTCCCGTAAACTTATCTCTTCAACAAATCCGTTTTTATGTCCCAGATAAAGCACTTCGTCCTGAGCTTCTTCTGAAAAATCAACACTTTTTGAAGCAATTAAACCTGAAATAATTTTTAAAAGAGTTGATTTTCCTGAGCCATTAGGGCCTCTAACCTCATAGATTTTAGTTGCATCAATATTTTTAGAAAAATCATTGAATAGTTGTCTGCCATCAATTTCATAATCTAAGTTTTGTATCTTAAATAGGTTCATGATTTTGTTTATGAAGATTCTTTTGTATAAATACCAAATGAACTTTGATCATATGATATTATTTTACCAGTAGAAATCTATCAAAAGGAGTTTTAATGAGGGTTCTTATTTTATTTTTATTTTCAATTTTTGCATTCTCTGAAGATTATTATCCGGGTGCAGACTGGCAATCAATCGAAGCTGTTGAAGTGGGTCTTGATGAAGAAAAAATTGAAAGATTATTTGAGTTGTCTTTTGAAGATGATTCAACAATGAGCGCAGTGTTAATTAGAGATGGATATATCGTTAAAGAACAATATGCAGAAGGTTTTGATAAGAATTCATTTGGTACTTCGTGGTCAACAGCTAAAAGTTTTTATGCTGCTCTTGTAGGAATTTCTCTTGATAGAGGTGAAATTGATAGTTTAGATGATCCAGTTAGTAAATATGTGAGCTCTTACAGAACAGATGAAAAACAAAACATAACAATTAGACAAATTCTTAACATGACAAGTGGATTAGAATTCCCCGAGCATGAACACGAAATGATGTTTTTTGAGTCTGATCACTTGAAGTATGCGGAAAATGTTGGTGTAGAGAATCCTCCTGGTGAGGTTTTTCAATATAACAATGTTAATTCCATGATGATTGGGGAAATCCTCAAAGGGGCAACCGGCAAAACAGCGAAAACACTGATAGAAGAGAGAATTTTTAGCCAAATAGGCTTAACTGATTATACTGCGTGGGAGGATGAAGCTGGCAATACTATGACCTATTGTTGTCTAGATATGTCAGCCAGAGATTACTCTAAATTTGGCTTGCTGTTTTCAAGGGATGGCAAGTGGGGAGACAAACAAATAATTTCAAAAAATTATGTAGATGAATCTTTACAACTTTATTGGGGCAAAACACCAGATATGGGATGGAGCCACAGTGATACTAGAGGGTATAGCTTGCAATGGTGGATATCAAAATACGATGATGATGCAAAAATTTACAATACCAGCGGAAAGTTTGGACAATTTGTATTCATTGATAAAGAAAGAGACATCATTTTCACAAGAATAACTAAGTACTATCCTGGCCCAGGTGATGTTCAGCAGTGGGGTGCACTTGGCTACTTGAGATTCCTCGGTAGCGTAAATAGAGCAATTGCTGTTTCAAGATTCTTGATGGCTATAGGTCTAATAAGTCTTGACGATGGAAGCGTAAGAACTCCATATACCAACGAAGATGGAGAATCCAGGGAGTTTTATCAAAACTATGTAAAAATAGTTGACTCCATAGCAGATCTAGAACTTGATGATTAAGAAAAACCTGGCTTTTTTAGCACTTTTTGCATTAATTATTGAAGCCAGTGAGTTAAATAATAAAAACCTACAAGAATTAGAAGCATTAATGAAAGCCGACCCTGCAACACAGGGTTTCATTGTTTCACACAACAACCAAGTAGTCTCAGAATATTACGCAGAAGGTTATTCAAAAGATGATCTTGGCACTACTTGGTCAATTGCAAAAACATTTTATGCTGCGTTAATTGGTGTTGCTATCGAACAAGGTTTAGATGTTAATCTCGACATGACTTTAGCGAGTTTTATTCCAGAATTTTCTAATGATGAAAGGGGCAAAATTACACTTGAGAACCTTCTGGCAATGAAATCAGGACTCAAAATTACTGAGCATGAAAATCAAGAAATGTTTTTTTCATTAAACAATTTGGAGTTTGCTCTGAATGTTGACTTAGAAAAGCCTCAAGGGCAGGAATATGAATATAACAATGTTAATACCATGCTGTTGAATCCAATAATTAAAAAGATATTTGGAAAGGAAGTGCACGAAGTGTTAGTTGACGAAATATTTTCGCCTCTAGGTATTGAAGACTATGGATTGTGGGAGGATACCAGTGGGAATGATATGACTTATTACGGTATTGATTTAAAACCAAATGATTTGCTTAAATTTGGCCAGTTAATAAATAATTCTGGAGAATGGCAAGGTACTCAAATCATAAATAAAAATTTCTTAAATGCTTCAATAAAGCCAATTTCAGAAGGAACAGGCGAATGGTTCGGGCTACATTGGTCTGTCAGAAAGTTTAATCAACAAAAGAGTCTTGTAGGTTTAGAAGTTACCGATGGAGAAATACTTTTTGTTGTTCCTGAAAAAGATTTAGTCGTAGTTCGATTGACTAAATACTTGCATGATGCTTCCAAAGGCTATCAGATTAATTTTGGACCATTGGCCTATATCTTATGGATGCCTTATTCCTGGGTCAGATACATCACTGAGTTGTTAGCTCCCGCTCCTGCAGAGCCCGGAGCAGAAATTGTTGATGATCCAAATTTAAATATACCTAATACCCAAGCTCAAGGAATTTCTATTTATCACTGTCCTTTTACCAGCCCCGATAAATGTGAGGGTGTTACCAAAATTCAGGATTTAATTTTTGATCTTGTTGATTAGTCCCAGCTGAGAACAACTTTTCCTGCTTTTCCAGAATTTAATAATTCAAAAGCTTGTTCAAAATCTGTGTAATGGAATTTATGTGTGATTACCTTTTCAATATCTAAACCTGATTTAAGCAAGGCCATGCCCTTATACCAAGTTTCAAAAATTTCACGACCATAAATTGCTTTAAGGTTCAATGCTTTGAAAATAACTTTCGATAGATCAAGCTTAATTACATCAGCTGGTAAGCCAAGTAATGCTACATTCCCACCCATTATCATAGAATCAATCATTTGATCGATAGCTTGTTCTGAGCCTGACATTTCAAGACCAACATCAAAACCCTCTTTTAAACCCATTTCACGCATTTTATTTTTAATATCCTCTTTAGCAGGATTAAGCACTTCAACTTGGCAAACTTTTTGCGCCAGTTCTAATCTTCCATCGTTAATATCAGTCAATAAAACTTTTCTTGCGCCCACAAATTTTGCTATTGCTGCAGACATAATACCTATAGGACCTGCTCCAGTTACAAGAACATCTTCACCCACAAGATCAAAGGAAAGTGATGCATGAATTGCATTCCCAAATGGATCTAAGATTGAACCTATCTCATCTGAAATTTCATCAGGCAAATGCACAACATTTTTAGCTGGAACTGATACATATTCTGCAAATGCACCATCTCTATCAACTCCAATATTTATTGTGTCTGGATCAAGATGGGCTTTACCAGCCTTAGAATTTCTACTATCTGAGCCAGTAATATGAGCTTCTGCAGAGACTCTATCCCCAACTTTAAAATTCTTAACGTTCACGCCTATTTCAAAAACCTCACCCATAAATTCATGGCCTACTGTCATTGGAGGCTTAATAGTTGCACTAGCCCATTTATCCCAGTTCCAAATATGTAGGTCGGTACCACAAATTGCTGTTTTCTTGACCTTTATTAGGATGTCATCATCAGAAATACTTGGCACATCTTTATCTATCAGCACCATACCTACTTCACTTCTTTGTTTTACTATTGCTTTCATATAACTCTCAAATTCTTTCCAACCTTCTCAAAAATTTCTATGGCATT
>CETT01046640.1_pt1 | contig 12408 bp, 21 predicted proteins | sample 356361 | NCBI WGS metagenome assembly CETT01 (sample SAMEA2622429, study PRJEB7988) | marine metagenome | isolation source: saline water (ENVO:00002010), including | reverse complement strand
TACATGGGACATGATTGAATACTTACAACAAGTAGAATCAGAGGACCATTTAATAGACATAATAGCAATAGCAAGTACAGAGTTGGATAAACTCAGAAAGGAGAAAGGTTATTGTGATTGGAATTGGTAATAGTTGTAGTTACTGTAGAGATGGTATGAGCTTTACGAAAGGAGAGGTAAATGTCTCTAGTTATGGAGGAAGATACCATAAATCATGCTACGAAAAACACATGAAACCGATACACGACCATTACGCAAATGGAGGTACATGGCAAACTTTACTTAAGGATGTGTACGGAGAATAATTAACGTATGTTATTGAGGATTAAGCGAGGAACTTCCTCGCTTTTTCTTTTGTGTTTATTGGATTGTTAAACTCCGCTCTCTTTTTAACCTTGTCATCATTCTCACAGGGCAGTCCGTCAAAGTGATGCATAAACTTTCTATTACAAACCAAACATGGTTCATGTCTATTGTAATTAAAATCAACTGTCGCCATTAATGATTGTAATTGTAAAGCGATCTTCCTCGCCTGAATATCTATATCTTTATCTATATCACGCACGACACATGTGTTTTGTATTTATCGCACGACACATGTCATGAGGTAGGTACCGTTTTCCAAAATGGTTCGTCAAAAAATTCATTACCTTTCCTGGACTCAATTATTTCACAAAAAGTTTCAAATGGTAAACATACTACAATAGGTACACCATCTGGTTGCCTTTTACTTTTATCTGTTTTAACTAATCGTTTCCATATAAGTGCAGTAAAATCTGATTTAGATTTTTTAATTGCTTTAGCTAGTTCTCTTGTTACGTTTAAAGATTGTCTGGCTTTACATTCTACAAAAAAGTCAATGCCGTTCCATTTAAAAACTACATCTCCTCTATCGTACTTGCCTCCCTCTGGTAATCTTTCTCCTCCCAACATTTTTGCTGCGAAAGTTTCTAACCTCGTACCCTGTTGTTTTGGTTTGTTCATTCATTCTTTCCGACTGCCTTTGTATCTTATTCTGTATAAAAACTTATATCATTTTTATATGTATTGTCTTTATACTCTTTCTTTACTTCCATTCTTTTTTTCTTTAATGACTTACTGCTGTTCAATATAGATGATGTGTTCATTAACCATTCGTTCATAACATAATTAACTGCTCTACCATAATCTATTTGTACACCTTGCTTTGTATAATTAAAAACATACAAGTCATTAAAATCTAATAGAATTTCTAATGTACCATAACCTTTACTGTTTACATATCCCATGTGCATACCACCCCAATGTGGACTATCGCCTGTTGGTATCTCAAACAAACCATCACTCATTAAAAATGTAGTTTCATTATCAAATCCTTTATCAGGCAACCAAGAAATACTGTCTCCAGGATCTATTTCTTTTAGTGATGTAGCACTTTCTAAGATAGCGCACGACACAAGTAAATCATAGACAGCTATAGCACCTTTAGATTTTATTACTTCTTTCATAAATCTAACGCAATCAAATCATCAAAAGTTTGCATCATGTATTCTTTTTCTTCATGCTGTACATTGCGATACTTAAATACTCTGGACCTGTGATTATGACCGTCCATATCACATGGCACACCATCAATGATTCTTCTTCCTGATTCTTTTTCTGCGGCAATATTCATTTCACTTATTCTATTTCTTGCTGACGTACCTGTCTCAAGAATAATAGAATTAATGCAATGCCAATTGCCATCAGATAAAATACCACGAATTATTTCTTTGTAATCCAATTACTTTTTAGCTTTAGATTTTATGAGCGCTGTAATTAAATCAGATGCTTGTCCTTTAGATAACTCTCCGCCTTGAACCTTACTCTTAGCTTCCTGTGCGATAGCATCTTGACCTGCATCAATACATTCTGGTATTAATTTATCAAGCAAAAATTCTTCTTGTGCTTCTGTCATTGGATCCTCTTTCCATTTACCGTCAGGTATTTCTGTCATCTCATCCTCCTGTTCTTTTACTTCTGCACTTATACCTGCTTCAGACAACGCAGATAAATGTTCATCAGTATGTGTTGTAATTATTTGCTTTCCATTCTTTTCAAAATACAAAGCAATCTTATCAAGTAGTGTGTCTATCTCACTACCAGAAAATTGTTCTACAGATACATCTTTTTTCAACATTCTTTGTTTACCAAACTCTACTAAATGTTTTATAACTTTTTTTTCAGCTTCTTTATCTAAACCATGTTTAAATAACAATGTGTTTTGTATATATCTAATTATTTTTTTAGAATTTTCTAATTGACCTGGTGTGTAATCATCCGAATCAGGAGGTGGTGTCTGTGTCTGCTCTGCAACTTGTACAGATTTAGTTTCTACCACCTCCGATTCAGTCTCTGTTGGTTGCTGTTGTGCAGTTGAGCCACTCCACGCTTCTTCTTCTGGTATGTCCCCAGTCCAAAGGTGCAGACCAATTCCAAATCTCATAGCACATCTTTTAATTGCATCTGATGTTGCAAGTTTAATTAACTCTGAATCTGTATTTCTACTATCTTGTTGTGCATTTGTGTCTCCGATCTCATCTCTAAAACCTAATCCATCAATTGTCATTCTTGCTACGACTCCAGAGCATCTACCATTTTTATCTTTTATCTCTCTTAAAATTTCAAATGTCCAACCATCATGCATTACTTCATTTAATCTTTTAGTTATTAAATGATGCGGAACATACTTTCCAAACTTTCCTTTAGGTGCTTCTAGTATTTCATTCTTACTAAAAGTTTTAGTTAATGCCTTATATGTTTTATCGTCCATTATTCGTCCTCCTGTATATCTATCCTCATAGGTTCATCATCATACGAAGCTATAATTTTATCGTTCATTTCATAATGTACCCACAATTTTGTTTTAGCATTTACATTATATTGAAAACATAAATCTTGTATGCTTTGTTCTTTATGCAACCAAATCATATCAAATATTTTTTCACATTCTTCTATGCTGTCAGCAGTTACAATGTAATCTCTAACACTTGTGTCGGTAAACATTATTGATACTTGTTTTTTTTTCATAATATAATTCTAAAAAAAAATAAAAAAAATGCAACTATTAAATAAAAGTATGATATAATCTTTATATCGTTTCAAAGATGTACCTCCGTACCTCAATAACAAACGAACAAAAAAGTGGTCTAGCAATAGATCACTTTTTTTGTTTATCATGATTCTTCACACTTACACATTGTATGTTGCCTAACCATATCTATCATAGAAGAGTAGCACCACACACAAAAAGCAACTGGACTAATTCCAAATGTTCCAATTATATCCCCTGCATGTTGATCTATGTCAGCACTACAAACATTACATGTAGTCATCCCTCCTCTTTCAACAACCAATATGCTTCTAATTCACAAGCACAGTTTTCACAATAACTTTCTCCATTAATATACTCACCACCGTTATGTGTATGAAAATATTTATCGCATTTTGCACAAGGCAACCAACCTCCCATTATTCTTCTTCCTGTAGTTGCATTGCGTTTCGCATGTTGTCATTCCATTGCAATATAAAAATTTCACATAATAATTTTATTTGTTTCATATCTTTTCCTTTCATCATTAATGTGGTTGTAGCAGTTACACCACCTAAAGCGTTGTGTAATTCTAAACACCATTTTTTTAATTCATCTTTGTTTGCAAAAATATTATTAGACCACTTCGGCATTTGAATACCCCCTTTCTGTACCCTCTATAACTAATGTAAACACACCCTGTTGTGTACTCTTACCTGTCTGATGTTTAAACCATGTAGATTCATCTAAACTTGGAACTTGAAACCAACTACGAGGATCTGTTTTATGTATGTAATGATGGTAATGACCTGATATTAATAACTTAGAGTCTCCTGGATGCTGCCAACCAAATGCTTGATTTTTCCACCAGTTCATAACTTTAACTTCAGGTTTACCCCCACCTCCACCAATAGCATGACCGTGAGTAAAACTACAAACAGTACCACAAATATTAAAAGTTAAATGTGGCTCATCAGGAATAATAAATTTGACATGATTGTATGTTTCGTTCTGTGCAAATATTTCACCAAGCTGTTCAAATACTTCTAAGTCTGCATTGTCCATTTCTCCTGTAGGTGCAACACCTTTAGCAATTCTTTTCGTACCATGATTTCCTGGTACTGCACCAACTACAACAAGATCGAAATCTTTTGACCATTCAACAATTGCTTTTGCAATTAATTTTCTTGCTACTTTAATTTGAGACCTGGAGTCAAGCTCAACGGAAAAAGTTTGATCTGGATAAAATCCTACGCACCCCTCAACAATATCTCCTAATCCTACAATAGTAAGCTGATCAAACTCCATACCTGCTTTACGCAAAAATTCATATCGTTCTTTTACTTTATCTATTTTATCTAAGAATCTTTCTATGATAGCTTCTGTCCCACCACCATCACGTTTACCTAATTGTAAATCAGATATGGCTACAAAAAAAGACCGTTTAGGTCTTGTAACTTTTGGTTTTGGTTTTCTTTTGTGCGACTTTATCCAACTTAAAAGTCTGTCATAATCTTTGTCAGATAAAGCTAAGTCATTTGCAACAATAGTTGCACGATAATACCACGCTTGTTGTATATTTCCTGAACCCATATTCATATCCCAGGTTCTAACTTGCAATGTATTTTCTAATATTGTGTAATGATTAGGATCAAATCCCCAATCTTTTAACAAGTCCTCAAACTTAGGACTTGCATTAGTAGTTGGTCTGGAAGTTATAGTTCCTTTTTTATTACCGTGTGTAAAGCTAACACCTGGTTCCCATCCTTGCGGATGAGTAGGTATTGGTGCTTTAGTATTGTGTGATACGTCCTGCTGACTCTTAGTAAGTTCCTGCAACTTACTTTGAGATTTCTTATTACTCAAAAGAAACCACCTTTCTCAAGTAATTATTTTGTTATTTGTTTTTTAGCGTATGTCTTAACAACTGCTAATGCAGCTCCACCACCAGCTAATGCTGCAAGTTGCAGCGTCTCTGCCTCAACTCCCGCCAATGGTGCTACGACTAACGCTCCGAGAAATGCTTCCACGAATGTCCAAAAGGTTCGCTCCAACATATCTTTGAGATCTTCACTCAATTTATACTCCCATGCGTCTGACCACGGAGTCCACCATACGTCTGTCTTAAACGTACCGTCCTGGTTTCTTGCTCTTTTACTTTTTTCAAATAAACTCATAACTAAATTATACTATACCTACAAGACATTTCTACTTTTTATTTGTAGAAAATTGATTTTTATTGTAATGTTTACATTCTTTATTTAAACACACAAAATTATTACCTTTATAAATTAAAGGACGTCTACAATTAGGACAATTTATTGTTATATAAATCCTAGTATTTAGTTGCTTTTTTCTTACGCTTTGAAGAATATCTTTTTTTCTTCATACCTGGTTTGTTAGGCATTAGTTCCACCATCCTTTCCTTGGTTCATATACTTTAGTAACTTTTTTTGCTGGTGCTTTAGCTTTTCTTCTTAACTTAGTAAATGGATTAGCTTGAGTATCATAATCAACATATTGTATTGTTACTTTTTCTCCTCTAACTAATGCATCTCTTATATAAGGATATGTAGTTGCGTAATTAGAACCTGAACTGCCTACCCATCCTTTTGGTTTCACAATGTTACTCTCTTGTGAATTACCTAAAATTAAACAACCCATGGTCGCTGATTCATCATTACCTTTGTGGATTAAGATCCACTCAAATCCAGGTACGTCTTTAATCCACAGCATTCCTGCACCATGAAATTCTTCTCCATAAGATTTAACATAACGTTGATAAAAACCACCCTCTGCTCTTAACACAATTGGATAAGTACCAGCAGGTATTCTTGTTTCACCTCTGATCTTGTCCTCTCTGTATTCATCTTCAATTGTGTAAGCTAAAAACTTTTTGTTCATAGCATTAGTAACATCCATTAATATACCTGATGTACTGTCTGGTTCTGAACTAAATCTTAATACTTGTAATTTCATTTTACTTCCTTACAATCTTGACTGCCATATTTACAGTTACATATCTGTACAAATGATCCATCTTCTTTAGTTGTAACCATGCACATTACTTTCCTCCACAACAACCGTTGCCACAACAATCCATTATCTACTCACCTTTCTTTTATTATTATCTTCTGGTTTATCTTTTCTAAAATTCATAGTTAACAACCATATACCTAAAGTAATAACAGTTGCTAATCCTGTAACTTGTTGGGCAGTTCCTGTCAACGTAAGTGTTGCAATCACTAGCCCCACCAAGGTCCACGAAAGGTTTAACGTTTCTTTTACAATTGCAATAATCCAGGATGTTATTTTTTTTACCATTTAGTTTTGTTTGCCCAATATGCTGCTGACATTTTACCTTTCTTAATATTTTTTTTGTGTCTTGCTTTAAAAGATCTTGACCTAGAAGTATTACCTTTATCTCCAGACACACCTTGTTGTCCAAATCTAATTAATTTTATTTTATGTCCCTCTTGTGCTAGCACGACATGTGATTTACTACCGTGCTTAGGAGTTCTTTTAGGTTTATTAACACCTTTTAATCCGTGTTTTTTTAACATAGCTGCTTTTCTTTTTGCATGAGGCATTAGAATTTCCTCATTGCTAATGCAACTAAACTTGCAATCCTAGTAATAATTACTGGAACAACAACTTCTTGTGCTTTTTCACGTTGATCTTGTGTCATATCTTTACCTATATCTGATATTACCACATTAGATAAATCGACATCCACCAAAGTACCTATTGGATCTTCAATAAATGATTCTATTTGAACTTCAACAATTACGTCTGCTAAGGTGTAATCTTCTACGTCTGTATTTTCTACAGCTCTTTCTACATATTCTTCTACTGCTTCAGCAACTACTTCGTCTGATTTAATAGCTTCTGCAACGATAGCAACATCTTCATTTTCAACTTGTAATACCTCAGCAACAACTTCAACTTGCTCCTGTGTAAGATCTTCAACATCTTCTATTGCCTCCTCTACTACTGCCTGTATGACTTCTTGTACTTCTTCTGATACCTGGTCTAAGTTCTGTACACCAATATCATTAACTTCTTCTAAGACTTCTGATGCTTCTTCATTGGTAAGCTCTTGTACATACTCTTGTATAGCTTCTTCTTTTGCTTCTTCATACTCAACTAACTCCTCTTCAGTAAATTCGTCTATCTCTTCTTCAGTTGCAATAGGAATATCAACAACGATTACTTCCTCTAGCTCTGCAACTTCTTCTTCTATTTCTTCTTCAGTTAAATCTTCTACCTCTTTAACATCTTCCTGTATTGGCTCATCCAAAACTTCCTCATCAACTTCTTCATCTTCCACCAAAATAACAATGTCATCTTCTATTACCTCTTCTTCTACTATTAAAATTATATCTTCTGGTATATCTAATTCAATTACTTCTTCAACTATTTCTATAATTTCAAGATTCTCTTCTATTTCTTTAATAGCGTCAACTAATTCTTCAACTTCTTCTTCAGTTAAATTTTCAGCAATTACAGAATCTTCAAGCTCTAATAATATTTCTTCTTCTTTTTCAGCTTCTAGTTGCTCTTGTATTAAACGTTCTTCTTCAGCTTTTATTTCTGCTTCAATAGCAGCTATTTCTTCTTCTGTGAGTTTAACTTCTTCATTTCCTGGTCCAGTATTTTCATCTGTGAGTTCAACCTCCTCATTTTCTTCTTGAATTGTTTCTTCTCCAAGGTCGTCATCTGGTAATATTTCTTCGTCCAACTCATCTATATCTTCTTCTTCCTCGACAATAACAATAATAATATCAGATACATTAGAGCAATCACCATTTTGATAGCCAAACCAATCTCCACTTTCTACGGCTTCCAAATATTGTTTATACGATAAAGGATTACCTGGGTGTTCACATCCATTTTCGTCCCAAGCCAAGTACGTAGTAATACCATCTTCGACCACATCTTCTGCTTTAGGTAACGTTGTAGTCGTGGTAGTAGTCGTTGTTGTGGTGCTAGAAGTTGTTGTCGAACTAGATGTCGTTGTAGTAGGTACATAATCATAATCATATAATACACTTTTTACTGGAGTAAAGTCGCTATTTGTACCATTTGTATCGTGAAATGCTTTTACTTTTGAATATATATTTTGATTATCTACAGATAAATTATCATACAAATACTCTGCAGTAAACGTATGACTACGCCATGCTAATGCTTCCGTAAAACCAAAAGTAGTTTGTATTGATATATCATCAGCAGATTCAGTAAGTCCTATATAAACTATGTAATATTCAGGTTGATTATCTTCGTAACCATCACTTTCTTGCCAACTAACTGTAATGCTTCCATCATTAGCATTAATAGAAATACTACTATCATAAGGTGTTTGTGTTTCAGTATGATATGCATATACAGGAGTAGCTATTAGTAATATTGCAGCTACAACAACTAATAACTTTTTCACATTAAGTTATTGATTAACACCACCAATGCTGAGATTGCAACTAACCAACCAGATAACTCTTGCCTTGAAATTTTTTGATTAACTTTATCTTCAAGCTCATCTATGCGATCATGCAATCTGTTCTGACCATCAAGAAGAAGTTGTAGCATTTCTCGTTGAGTAAATCCATTACCGTTATGGGAGGTCATCAGAGTTCCATTCGCTATCTAAATCTACTATTTGTTCAAATTGTTTATCTATGTTTGCGTAATTAATTATTTTTTTAAGATAAGATGTAAAATCTTTAAAGAAATATCCAATAAAAAATATAATAATAAAATCCATAATGGACATTATATCATGCTTCGCTGTACTCCACGTTAGATTTAATCTCTTTAAACATTTTTTTTGGTCGTCTATTATGTATGTTAGGAAATTTTTTTACTGTGCCTCGTTTACTAAAGTTAACTATTCCATTATTAACTTTGCAATATTGTGTAAACAATGGTCCAGGTGTAAAGTAAAGTAATTCTACAGGTTCACTAAACAATAGTTTATAAAATGGTTCACCTTTAATAAAATGTGCTTCATCATCATTTACAAATGACCATGCACTACTTAATGGTCTAGCCATTTTACTAATTTCTAATACAGCTTCTATATATCTAAGACTATTAATTTTACTTCTAGTTTCGCTTGGTTGTAATCCTATAATATTCATCTTAATATCTTGCTCACTCATAAAAACATAAGGACTTACAATTTGAAACTGTGGTTGATTAGGATTAGTCCAAGTATCAGGATGTGTATCTATCAATGTATCAAAACTCCATAAGTGATCGTCAATTAAATCTTTACTACTTATGTCATAACCATTAAATATTCTGCGTTCCTCTACCTGATTGTAAATCCATTGTGGTTTAATTTTTATTTCGTACGGTGTATTAATATATCTTGTATGTTGTGCAAACTTACCTACAACAGGACATTTAGCTAACATAGGATATTTAATTGGATTATCGTATAAAGCATTTGGTACAGTTCCTAACGGACTTATCGTCCAATAAACTCTAGTTTTCATTGTCTCTCCTTATTTTGTAACTTCCTGTAAATAAAGATTTACCACCGTATTGACTTTTGTTTAATCTATCTTTTGTCTGTTTGCTTATTTGATTATAGTGTTTGTTTTCTGCTTTTAAACTACCTCTTTTAAATGGTACTATTTGTGATATAGGTGTACCTCTTGGTATAAATATTTCCTCTTTATCACCAAACAAACATATCGTTGTATTCCACTCGTGAAAAGTATCAGTTCCATTTATACCTGCCATTACTTGCCAATCATTATTATAATCAAATAACAATGGTAATTCATAACATGACCAACCAGGTGGTGTAACAACTTTTAATGGACTACTTGCTTTGTATACAATGTTAACTTTATCGTGTGGTAAAAAATCCTCAAACTGATTAGCAGGATGTCTATCCCATGCAAACAAATGATCAGGTGTATGCCACTCCCAATATTTACTATCATTTTTAAAAACTACATCTGACCACATTTTTAAAATATAACCTTGTCCGAACCACTCTATAAAACTAGGACAACGTTTAACTGTGCCACCTCTGTTATATTTTTTCATACCATTAGTTAATAATGGCATATTTTTAAACCATTGTGGATATTCTGATCGTGATGGTTGTGGATATAGATCATCAGGCATGCCCTCAATCATAGAAATAAACTCTATTTTATTATTCATGTACTGATTGTACTATTTATCTAAGTATATTTCAGGTATTGTTGGTAAAAAATTATCAGGTACTGTCTCTGTTGTTCCTGTCGGTTCAGCTACAGGTCCAGGCATGTTGTCTAAAGTATCGTTAATCCATGCAGTAACTGCTGCTTTATTTTCAAAATAATATATTCCTAAGTGTGCGTCTACGTTTATACTTACAGTTTGTTCCCCTAGTTCTTCACCTGTTACAGGATTAATCCACTCAGGTACTACTTCATCAAAACTTTTTTCAGGTATTGTTACTTCAACAGTTGGATAATTTTTATTAGAAACAAATGTATCTACTTTGTTGTCTTTGACTATATCATCTTCAGTTGTGCCAAAATTTGCCAACCACTCTCTATGAGATTCTATATCCTGATTGCACCATAATATCATTACGCATATCCTCCACCTGTTAGTGTTCCACCATTACCTGCTGCAGATCCGCTTCCTCTACCTGATCCTGTAGATCCACCTGTAGTAGCTATTGTACCATTATTTGTAAATGTACCACCACATACTGCTACAAGTATTCCTCCGCCTGTGCCTCCACCTCCACCTGCAGATAATCTTGATGTACCACCTGTATTACCACCACGACCTATTGTTTGAATTGTTCCACCTGAAGCAACTGTTAAATTTCCTGTAGCATAAATTGCAAGTGAAGCTGATACAGAACTGCTATGACCACCAAATCCTGCACGGCTATCACTACCATTACGTGAGTTATTTGCACCCCCACCGCCTGCAGGATTCCCATTTCCACCTGTACCCCCTGCGTCTGCTGTCCAATATCCCCATTTTGTATAACCTGAAGCGCCTCCATTTCCTCCATTACGTGATAGCGTAGTTGCACCTCCACCACCACCGCCTCCACCTTGATAGTGATTGTAGTACGCTACGCCTCCGCCACCGCCCCCACCTGAACCACCTGCAAATGTATGACCTGTAGCACCACTACCATTACCGTACGATCCATATCCACCCTGTCCACCTCCACCAACTGACATAGCATTAGCAGTAGAACTACCATTGTTATGTCCTGTTGCACTACCGTTCCATGTTATTTCAGTAGAACCTAAAGTTTCATTTGTAGATGAGTTTAAAGTTACAGAACCAGGATTAGAAGTTAATGCCTGACCTAATTGATAAGTTGATATACTTCCATCTACTGTAAGATTACCGTCAATAAACATAAACAAACCTAGTGAATCAGCACTAGGTGATAAAGTGAAACCTGAACTTATTGTGCAATTACCCTCTACTCTTGCAAATGTTAATTTATCTGCAGCAGCAGAAATACTACCTGATCCAAATGTTGTATCACCCAAGTATGCTGTAATTCTTGCGTCTCTATTTGTTCCACCAATATCAAATGTTACGTCCTCAGCAGAAGCATAAGAAGATACTTCGTATCTTTTTAAATGCCAAAAAAGATCTGCACCTGTTGTTGGACCATCATACGGAATCCCACTTGATGAAGTTAATAATGCACGACCTATCCCTAGAGGTGCCATGTTATGCGAACGCTTGTTGAACTAATAAAAAAGGTGTGCCTGCGTCTTTAAAAATAAATGTAATTATATCTATTGCACCTGAACCTGTAGACATAGTGTAACCTGCAGCACCAGGAGTCTTAGCGTTAGCACCACCTGCACCATTTACTGCGCATGTCAAACCTACAGTTCTATCTGAGCTGTCTTGTGTAATTATTAATGTAAATGTAGATACACCGTCTTTTGGTACATTTTTTATAGTAAATTGTGTAACGTTTTCAGATAATGTTATGCTACCTGAGTTACCTTGTGATAAATCTAAAGTTACAACACCTGAAGAAGATGTAATTGTATCTTGATGTACTTCTGTAAAGTTTTGTAATCTATTATCTGATAAAGTTATTTGTCCGTCTCCACCCATGCCTCCGTGATGTGAACAGTAATAATATAATTTGTTTGCTACTATAACTTCTGCAGTTACTTCTATTTCTGTATAAGAATTAGCAGATCCAGGTGTTCCTGAAACTGTAACGTTAGTAGTATATTCTGAACCACCATTGTGTGATCCGTCTTGTACTGTAGAAAATTTAAAATTGTGTCCTGACAAACTGCTGTCTGACGTATCAAATTTAACTTTAGTGTTTGTTTGTAAATCCCAATTTA
>CETT01008209.1_pt1 | contig 12462 bp, 18 predicted proteins | sample 356361 | NCBI WGS metagenome assembly CETT01 (sample SAMEA2622429, study PRJEB7988) | marine metagenome | isolation source: saline water (ENVO:00002010), including | reverse complement strand
AAGAATCATTTAAAACCTTTTCAAATAATTTATTATAATTTTCTACCATTGCTGTATGTGAAAATTTTTCAATTGTCCAATCTCTAATATCTTCTGGTTTGTGTTTTAAATATGGTTTCTTTCTTAAACAATCTACCATATCTTTTACATCATTAAAAATATAACTAGAATCATAAACTACTTCAGATACTCCTCCTGATTGTAATCCAACAACAGGTACACCACAAAACTGTGCTTCTACTATAGATAATCCAAAAGGTTCATTAAAATTTGGTGAGTAGGCGGTATGTATATAAACTTCCGCATCAGAAAAAAATTTACTTTTATCTTTCTCTGTTTGTAATTCTCCACACCATTCAACTCTAGGATGTTTAAGTGTTCCATGTGATCCCGCAGCTTTTATAAACCAACCCAATTCATCCGCTATTTGTTGAACTAATTCTGGACTTTTTCTCCCGTCTAATGAACCCATCCAAACAATTTTATTACCACTCTTCCTCAATTCAAAATCATAAGGGACTATTCCATTGTTAATCACATATTTATTTTTACTATAATCACCTGATCTAAATGTTTCATGTGTCGCTTTATGACCCTGAGTAAGAAATACTTGACAATTGCTTCCTGTTTTTTCTCCAATATCTCCATTACAAACAGAAACTCGTTTATAACTTGTACCTTCTAAATCCATAGGATCAGTCTCTTCAGGAAATTGTACCAACATAATATCACCATCTGGAATATAATCTTCAACCTTTAATTTTCCTTTTCTAAGGTCTTGTAAAATATTTTCATCAAGTTTAATTACTTTTCCATTTGGATGAGAAATTGTAGATTCACTTCTACAAACCAATGTCACTTCATGTTTGTTTAACTCACATTGGCCGATAAATTGTGATTGTGATACTCTTTCCGTTCCACCATAACCTTGAACGGGTAATGGCAATCTTTCTTGAAATATAGTAAGCCTCATTCCTTCTCCCCCTTCATAGTAAATGCTAATTGTCTACCTTCATTGAAAATTATTTCTCTATTACTTCTTTGAATAAATTCTAAAATATATTTACCCTTACCTTCTCCACTCTCGTCTGTGTCATCAACCACAATAAGAGTTTCATCATCAATAATATTCATACAGCACATCATTTCATACAAATGATGTAATCCAGATTCCAATTCTTTTCCTGGTATATAATCAAAAGAATCCAAATATAATAGGTCTGCACATATTTCTATTTCACTCAAAACTTCTAAACTGTCTCCGGTAAGTGCTGTAACTTTAGAAGTAGTATTTTCCTCAGTTAATGTTGTACATTCTTCTCTATTATCTATTGAAATTATTTCACCATCATAATAATTTACAAATGAATCAAATAATCTAGTACTCTGACCATCTCCCCATTGATCCAATGCTCTTAAAGATCCAGTTTCAATTATTTGATAATATTTTCTATCCGTTCCTATCAAATATTCAAAAACTTTTCTAAATGTATTAGATCTTGCTAACGTGGGTTCTTCATCTAAGAGGTTAGCAAATTCTTTATCATAAACTTCATCAATCCAACTCATAATTCCTCACTTCTTAATATATGAAATAGTTCCAGACGCTCCAGGACCTTTATTAATTTCAACATCAACAGTTGAATATCCTCTATTTAAAAGCATTGTTTGTATTTTAGAATGATCATACCATTCCCAATCATCAAATACCATAACTCCACCAGAAGGTATTTTATCTATAAAAAAATCTACTTCAACTTTTACTGGTTCATATTGATGTGGACCATCAAAAAAAACTAATTTATATTGATTTTCTATTCTTTTTTCTTCATCATATATTGGCACTCCATCAGAATATCTTTTAAAAAATTCCGTATCTTCCAATGGAAAATATAAAAATTCTAATTCATTTTCACAACACCATGCATACATATCTCTCAACATTTTTCGTTTCATTTTATTATTGTAATCTAAACGAATCTTTTTATCTCCTTCAGTTGTCCATAATATATTACCAAAAGGATCAATACCAATATGTATACTTTTATCATCACATCTCTGCTTTTCTCTCATAATTTTATAACTAGATCCTCCAGCCCTTACTCCTATTTCACAAGTAAGTCCTGGCAATTCAGAAACTAATTTTACTGAATCTATTAAAACTTTATATTCTCCTCGATTATCTGTAGAATTATTTAATTTTTCGTTCCTTGTTGACATGACTCTTTCTCAGGTTTTGGATATACATTGTTCTCAAAATCCAATTCTTTTGTCGCAATATGTTTTCCTTTTTTATTTAATGGAATCCAGTATAAATATTTACCTTGATCAATATGTTCAGTCCATTCAATAGTTTTAACTGTTTCCTTTTCACCAGCGAATGCCAAAATTCCAGGATCATCTTTAACTTCATCAAACATTTCTCCCAATTTCCCTTTAGAATAAGTTCCAAATCTAGTTGAAACGCTTCTACGTGGAACAAATTCTCCATCAATTATTAAACCATCTTCTCCTGGTTGTCTATATGCATGATAATTCCAAGAACACGCCTGATAAATTCCTCCATGATGTTTTTGTGTAGCATCTGCATAAGAAATCGCAATATCATAACCACCTTTTCTCTTTAAAGCTTTGATAGTTTTTGATATAAGCCAACTAAGAGGCGCTTTGATACTTTCTTTCCTAACTAATCTAACAAGCTCAATAACATTAACTTTCTTCACTGACCATGTATTATTATTAGACAACGCAAAAAAACATGCAGCAACAATTTCTCCTTTATCACCAAATAATCCACCATTTAAATGAAGACTTCCAACTAAAATTGGATTATTATGGCATCTTCCAGAATAATGATATTTTAAAACAAGATCTCTGGCGGGTTTTCTTTCACCCGTATAAAAGTGAAAATCAACTCCTTCATGATTTATACTGTTTGTCATAATTAAATTTCAACAGCTCTAATAAATGTATGATCTGCATATTTTGTTTTATCACTCATATTACCTGAGGGATATGTAGTTATACCAAACACAATTTGTTTCGCTTCTGTTATAGTATCTGCTTGAATTTCAGATTTAACAATTTGTCCTTCTGGTGATTCTATTACAACCATATATTTCATATCTTTCTCCAAGAATTTAATTTAAGAGTGGCTACTGGACCTTTAAATGTATTTTCATCTATAATTGATTTTATTTTTTCTTTTTTTATTCCAGATATTATTATATCATTAATATCTTTAAATTTCAAGTTAGAAGGCCAAATACATACAGAATTATTCTGAATTATTTGCTTCTCTAATTTTTTAACAATTTCATTATTTCTTGGTTCATTGTCATATACAATAACCTTATCTTTAATAAAAGACAAATCAGAAATATCTGATCCAGCCATTGCGATACAATTATCCAGAAACATAGAATCAATTGGACCCTCTACTACATATACATGTTTGTTAATATCAACTCTATCAAGTCCAAATATCTTTTTAAAATCTTCACTAATTTTAATTGTGATATATTTTAATTCTGATTGATCTAATGCTCTTCCTTGTGCGCCTATTAAATTTCCCTTTTTATCAAAAAATGGAATTACTAATCTAGAATCTTTTTCTTGTAATTCATATTTTGTTCCTTCTACAATACTATTTACCCATTGTTTAAAGTCATCAGTATAATATAATAAAGAATGAAAATTGAGAGGAACTTTCCTATTTAACACATATTGTTTAGCATAATGTTCAACAGGAAGAGATCTAATATTTGGTAATTTTATTTGATGTTTCTTTTTAAAGGAAGGTCGCCTGAATTCATATTTTGGTTTTTCTTTTGGTTTTGTATATCTATTTTCTCCATCTTTATAAACCTCAAGAACATACTGTTTATGTATATCTACACTTAAAAATTTTACAAGATTAGATACAGATCTACCATCACCACAATTATGACATTTATAGAATAATGCATTTTGTTTTCTATAAACATATCCTCTAGCCTTAGCTTTATTCTTTTGAGAATCTCCACAAATAGGGCAGCGGAAATTCCAAAGATGTTCTCCCTTTTTCTTAAATGATTGTAAATGTGAAGAGGCTAGATTTAGATATTTGATATCAGTAAAAATACTCATTAGTTTTTCCTTCAGAGAATATATTATTAATTATACTCTCCAAAGGGGCAAAAGTCAAGTCTTTTCTATGCAGGGGATTTTTTTAAATCTGTGAATAATCTAAGAAGTTCAACGCCGCAATCTACTACACGTTCAACTTTTTCTTCAGCACCATCATCATCTAAATCAAATTTATCTTTAGCATATGCAACTAATTCAGATAGTTCATCATCATCCAAATCCATTATTTCTGGAATAACCTCATCAATTTCATTTAATGCTGGTTTTAATTTTTTTAATGGATCAAGAAAATATCTCGCATCTGACCAACTAAATTCACCATCATCTAAGGATTTTTCCACCGCTTCTGATAATGAAAAAATGAAAGTCATTACCTCTTTGGTTTGTTCAATTCCTGCCATAAATTCCTTTCTTTATTTAACTGCTTTTTCTACATCAATTGACCCAGTAGTAGGATCATATTTAATTTTAATATTTAATTCGATTGGCATTATCTTCCCATCCTTCATAGTAATGGGGAGCTTACCTTCTACAGCACCTTTAAGTGCCTCTTTTGCTGTCTTAAAAGCATGTGTGGGATCATCTTTAATTACTTTATCTAATTCTTTTTTTGCAGCATCTGGAATTATAGAATCAATCATTTTTTCAACATGATCTGTTGCTAAATCTTGTGCTTTATCCATCACAAGTCCAGAAATTACATTAAACAGTAAGCCTGCTAACATCACGGTCCTTTCCATATCTTAAATATAACATCGCTCCGGTTCTTTCATCTTCAAGAACAATCGGATCTTTGTAATTTTTTAAACAATATTGTCTAATTTCTTCACCATTATCAATTTCTCCTAATATCTTTCTATATCTCGCATATTTCTTTTTTCCCAATCTCGCTCTCATAAATGTTGTAGTTGGGACTTTAAAGACTTTTGCTCCAGCAAATCTTCTTGACGGCCCAGGAGGATTAGTACCTAATCCCGCTTGTCCGGTTGTTACAACTGTCGGGCCATCTTCTGGAATTAATAATATTTGTACTTCTTCTTCTTTTAAATATTGTGCCATTCCTTGCAAGGAATCATAACATTCTTGAGAATTTATAAACTGTTTAAATTCTTCTTCAAAACTGTTTCTATGATATTCAAAAAATGATGACTGTGGAAAACTTTCCTTAATAATTGTTTCTTCTTTCATAAGAAACAACGCAGCACCAAGAGAAGCTATTTTACTTTTTCCACCAGGAAGTTTTTGTAATAATTTTTTTAAATTGAATGCAATAGTATCCATTATCTTATAAGAATCACGTTCTTTAGAAGATAATTCTTTTCTCTTCCTCAAAACTTTACCGTTTTTATCGATGATTCCTAATTTGAAGGCTTCTGTTTTATTAAATGGTGTGGTCAATTTTTTTAAGAATTGATAAGCGAGATAATAATCTACTCCTGTAGTTATTGCAGACATTATAATTTCCTTAATTCTTGTATTACGTAATCATCCATAAAAATATCACTAGAGTATATATTCTTTCCTCTAATCCCCTCAATCCTATCTGGCATCATAGATAATGATACTAAAAATGGTTTTAATATTGGATAATATTCTTCATGAATTTTAAAAAATAATATCCTAGCAGCATCACGTGTAGGAAAAACATTAGTAAAAACTATCAAATGATTTAAAATTAATCTAGATTTCAGTTCACCTGTTAATCTATAATGATTAAATAATCTTTTTATATAAGTAGTTTTTTTCATATCCTCATGATATTCTGCTTCATCAATACATTGAGGATTATCATACACTTTCATTGCATATAAATTTATATTACCATCTGTTATATCTGAAAATATCATTCTTCATTTGTTTGTGATTTTTCATCAAGAAGCATATTGATAACATTTAATGCACCGTTTGTCATGTGAATCTGATTCGTAAGATTGGTATGCTCTTGGTTCAGAAGTTGAATTCTTTCCGCAAGAGCTTTATTATTTTGAATCAATTCTTCTCGTTTATTTTCAATCTCCTCAATAGAGACTGTTTTCCTGTCATTCTTTGTACTCATAATATACCATAATCAAAAAAAAGTTAAAAAATTAATTATGACTGATGGTTGATCCTTGTGATACGACTTTCCAATTTGTACCATCAAATACAGCCAAAGTCGCCGTACCGGCGTTCCCATCCGTCACCCATGCTACCTGTCCCGCAGTAGTATTTGTATATGCGGTAACATTTCCAGTATTGCTTGACGGAACTTTAAAAAAGTTCTGTATTGTGATCTTTTTATTACTTGGCGATGCTCCTGCTGGATCATCGACAACCATGACTAGATCATCTTTACTGGCCACCGTCGCAGCAGTCAAGTCTGTTATTTTTTTATCAGCCATTATTTATTCTCCTATTTATTAACTGTCAGCAAATGTTGCATCGTCTGCTGCATCACCAGTAATTGAACCAGAAGCAACTAGAGTTTCATATTGAACTCTCGAACCCTTAGTAATTTTCTTTACCCAACCACCATGAGCAATTCCCATACCGGCAGCATTACCTACAGTTGTTTCTGTGGAATCTACACCAAAAATAGCGGCGGTATTTCCTGGTAATTGGTGTGCACCGTTATCATGATCGTGTACTACAACAGAACTTGTAGTGTAATTTGTTGAATTAGCAATCCAGCGAGGCTTCGACCCCTCATTGTCGTCCATTGTCCATAAAGACATATCTTTTCTCCTTTAATTATTAAGAACCAAACTTATCTAAAAATCTTTGATAGGCTTGAGGCGATTTAAAACCAAGTTTTTGTGCTTTGCCGCCATCTGCACGAACTGTCTTTTTGACTTCCTTTACAGCTTCTTTAACATGCTCTTTTACAGAATGTTCAGCGCTGCGTTCGTGTTTATCGTGTTCATGTTTATGATGATGTTTTTTACCATGTTCAGCCATATTAACTCCTTTAATTATTCAGCTACTATTTTATAACCCATCTCCACATATTTAGGTATTTTATCCCTCATAACAAATACATATTCTTCTAATTCATAATGTCCTACTGGTTTATCCATAAACATTAGAACATTGGCTCCCGGCCTAACCATTTTTTCCAATTGTTGTAATCTTTCATTTTCAAATTCTGACCAATTATTTCCTTCCATCGCAGTAGGATCTTTTGCATCAACTTTATCTTTTAATGTTTTTATAACTTCTAATGGAGTAGATCTATGACCCACAACATTTTCCATTTCGTTTGCTTCTTCTACTGGTTCACCGTGTTTATTATGTTGAGCCCAAGCAAATGCATAAGCTTTGTCTGTTCCAACTTTCTTCTTTAGGGCTTTTACTTGATGTTCTCTACCAGGAGGGGCTTCTTCATTTGTAAATTCTTCATATCCTGGATGACTAACCTTTTTAACCAATTTCTCTTTAGCTTTTGCCGTACGATCTGCCCATGATTTTTTGATCCATTCTCTGGTCGGTAAACCTGCTCTAGCTTCTCTTTCTTCTTTATAGCCCTGTTTTCTATTATGATCTTCAATATCATTTGGATGTTGTATACCAATATTCTTTTCAACTTTTTTTTCTATATCTGGAAGATCCTCTTTATTGCTGATTGATTTAACATGATTTTTAAACCGCTTCTTTCTTTTTTCTTTCAAATCTTCAATCAACTTTTTTCTATTGTGCGATTTTTGTTCGAGTTTAGGATTAACAGTCACTTTTTCCTTTTTCTTAGAAAGTTTCATTTTTGGTTCTGGTTTTTCTTTTGGTGCTGGTGCTTCTTCTTCTCCTTCACCATCTTGTATTTCATAATCCATTGGTTCTTCTTCTCCACCTTCCTCTTCACTTTCTTCTTCACCTTCTTCTTCACCATTTTTAATTCCATGATGTTTCATTGAGGCTCGTAATTCATCGTGGTGCCCCGCCTTTTCATCATCTGGTAATGTATCAAACATAGCTTTAGTAATATGATCCTTATCATGTGAAGGACCTGCGTGTTGTTCTGCTTCATCACCTTCTGGTTCTTCTTCGGGTACTTCTCCTTCAGCTTCTATTCTTTTCATTACTTCATCTTTTACTTCTGGACTCGCATCAGTTTCTTTTGCCCATTCATCATAAGTTTTACCTTTAGCAATCTGTTCTAATGCATCTCTAACAGCGGGATCTATTCCTTTTTTTTCTTCTTTAGGTGCTTCTTCTGTAACTTGTTGCTTTAACCAAGGGGGTCCACCAGTTATAGTTAATGGTTGAACTTTAGCAGTTCCACTTATATTATTCCCACCAACTGTTAAAACTTGTACAATAGATTCATCTAAACTTGACATATTATTGTCCTATTCTAATTGAATTATATTTTTGTGCTGATTTTAATGTTTTATTCGCATAATCTACTCTTGCTCCACCAACATTTACTTTTCTATCTGATATTAAAGCCTTATATTTTTTAGCATATTCTTTTTTTACTTTTGCTACTGGGCCTTCTTCTTGTGCTAATTCAACAGTTCCATATCCATCAACCTCTCCCGTGACATCTCTTTGCATTTTATACTTATATGTAGCATAAAGAAGTTTTTCTGCATCTTGTCCTGGAGTATCACCAGCATAGGATTTCACCATCTCAGGAGTTCCCCATTCCAACGGCCCACGCTGATCCACATGTTGTCCAAATCTACCATTTTCTTGTGTGTCTGATGTATCCATTTTACCAGGATGAGGACCCCATGTTATAGATTCTAAAATTTGATATAAAAATGGTCTGTTGAAAATGTCCCCCTTTGAACAATTATAATCGTGTTCTATATTTTCAAAAAGTTTATCTATTTTTTTCACAGAATTTTCTATAACATCTTCTAATCCTTCTTTTCCATGTTCAAACAATAACATATTACTAATTAATTTATCTGTTTCTTTCATCGCCTCAACAACATAAACATTATGCTTTGATTGTGATAATGTAATAGCTCTAAGTTCTGCAAAACATTCTTCAACTAAAGGCATATTTGAAAAATATTCTGTTTCATAATTTAAATAAACATATTCATTATCCTTTTTTGGTCTATCAACAGTAAGTCTTTCAGGTCTAATTGGCCACTCTTTATCAAACATTGCCTCTCTTAAATTTAATCCCTTTCTAACATCCTTCAACATTTTCATCGCGGATCTATCTGACATCGATTCCGGTAATCCTTTTTTAAATGATTCTATATCATTTTCTGATGCCGCTTTTCTCATTTTAGAAGCAGACATTCCTGACACTCCTTCTGCATCTGGATCTCTTGTTCCTGCACTATGAACTTTAATATAATCAAATTCATAATATCCATGTCTTGATTTTTTACCATTATATTGTTCTAACAATTTTTTAAAATCTGCAACTCTATCACTTCCTACAACCATACATAAATTATCATACTGATCATTTAATTGTACTGCTGCCCCTAATGCATCTTTAATATTAATATCTCTGGAAAAAGTTTTAGCAAAATTAGGAAACATTTCCTTCATATATTTCATTTTTTGTTGATTAGTCAATGGATTCTTTTTAGAATCATGAGATTGACTTCCAAAAACATGTAATTCAGTATTATATCTTTTTGCTACATTACTTGCCCCTTCCAACAATCGACCATGGCCGGTTGTTGGTGGATTAAATCTACCAAAAACAAATACTCCTGTCTTACCTTTTGCTTCTTTTATAAGATTTTTATATGTTTTCATTTTCCCTTAACCTTATCTCCAATTTTCTGATGCATACCAAAAGACAAATACCCATTATTGCCATCTTTTTTAAGTTGTTTTAAATGTTTTGATGCTACCCTTTTATTGCCAAGGAAAACAATTTCTCCTGAAGAATGTTGTGGAATTCTCTCAGGTTTTCCTTCTATTTTTACAACTCCATAATTTTGACTCTTACCCATTCCCTCAAAGAATGATTTAAAATCTTTAAAATTTCCCTCTTTGTCTGTTTCTACTTCTTCATGCCCCTTACCATATCCACCAGATCCCCAACGACTGCCCTTTTGACTTTGTGGTTTCTTTCCATGCTTTTTCTTTTCTTTTTCATCTTCTCTTCTTCTATCTCTGTAAGTACTTGCTTCACCAAATTCTTTTTTAGCCATTCCTTTAACAAATTTTACAGCTTGTCCTCTTCGTTTTTTTCTTACTTCGGGGGTCTTCATGCTATAATTTGCGCCAGTACTGTTAGGCTCTCTTCCTTGTACTTCTGCTTTTCTAGCGGCTCTATAAAGCATGTCTTTAGACATTTCATCAATTTTATCGTCTTCTTTTTTCAAATATTCTGAGAATCTTTGACCCATATTTCAATCCTGTCTGACAATTCCGGAAGCTTTACGATTTGCTCTTTGTGCCCTTCTCCAAGCATTTTCTTTATCCTTCCATTCTCTTGTTTTTGGCGGTGCTTTCTTTTTTTCTTTGTCTTCAGGAGGAATACCCTGTCGAACTTGGCCATACTTCTTTGCCATAGCGCGGTTTTTATCTAACGCTCTTTCATTCGCATCATCATCACCGGTGATCCCTTCACCAACGGGTTCTGCGTCTTTAGACTTCTGTGCTCGCCACTCTTTAAATGAAGTAAATCCATAATCTACACTTTCTTTATAGTCAGGATCTTTCACAGCTATAGTAGTAGCGGAACCTGCCTTCTTTTTTATTTTTGTTGAATGGCCTACATTATCTGGTATTTCTACACCTTCTTTTTTCGCATAAAACGCAGCACGATCTCTTTCTTGCTTATCTGGAGGTAGATGTCCTTTAGGTATATCCATTCCCCTTTTCTTAACGGGTACTTTTTTATGCACACTGGGGTTTGCTATTTTGTGTTGTGCAAAATGATCATCCCCCTTATACCACGCATCCCGTGCCCTTTCTTGATCATCCTCATTTACTTGTCCAGGAGTACCTTCATCAGAACTTCCTTGTTTATGTGGAGACGTTTCTGAATTTCTTTTATCCGCCCGTCTTTTCGCAACTTGTTCAAAAGCTAATTCAAACTCTTCCTTCTTTACTTCTTTTTTCTTATTCTTGCTCTTTGATAATTGTCTTCTTAACAAATTAAAAAATTCAGGAGCTTCATCAACCATACCTAAAAATTGTTGAAGGACATTTATTAAAATTTGTCTTTCCACAACGGTTGTTATTGTCCCGCCTTTAATTTTTTTCAGTGCTGACTTAAAATAAGGTAAATCCTTTTTGTCTTGAATTAATCCAGCCATAACCAGCTGTCTTAATTTTGTAGACATACCTTCTTCTTCGTCTATCATCACTTTATAAGACGTTTGTGTTAAACTATCCATTTATTAGCTCCAATTCTTTAGTTCTACATTAAAATTATTTCTTGAAAATTCTAGCCGGTCAACCAATTTGACTGCTCCACCTTTTATTTGATCTACCGCCACAAACCCCTCTGGAGCAGTTACTTTATAACCAGCACCATCTTTAACAAAAGTTTGCGTTAATTGTTCCATATTTTCCAATTTAGATATTATCATCATTTTAGCATCAATTAACATATTCATTAAATCGAATATTTTTCCTAAATCAACTTTCTTCTGTAGGAAGAACTTCAAAAACTCATTTTTCCGTTGTGTTTTTTTATCTTTAGATGCATCAGTTTTTAATTTATTAATATCTTTATCGTATTTATTTTCTATATATCTTATCAATTGTGTCACATGTGTTCTTGTATTTCTTATTTGTTGTCCTGTTTTTATTTTGCTATTATTAAAAGTTTTTATAATTGTATTAATTTCAGAATCATCAGCTATCGTGTTTAGCGTATTCGCTGATATGTTTTGAAAAGTTCTCCCTACAGAAGAAAGAATTTTAGTAATAGTCTCCGTGTCCCTTGCTGTGAAACTTGCTGTACCGGATGCATCAGTAAATTCTGCATCTCTAAACCAGATATCTTTATTCTTTAATAACCTGTTAATATTTATATTGAAAGACGATTTCATATCTTCTAATTTTGTACCTTTATATTCCGTATGAAAAACAATGCCCATTTTTGAGTTTAATATCTCTTTTCCCAAATCAGAACCCAAAGGAACTGCATAAACTATAGTATTTGGATGAAATGTGACATATCTCTCTCCTTCTATGGTTTTAATTGCCAAATCCTCTTTAGCAAACATCATATCTCCCTGTAATACACCTTTAATTCCCAATTTTGGTAAATGTTCTAGAGCAACTTTTAACTTAGATCCAAGTCCAGGAGGATGATTATTATCAATATCTTGTGGTGTATAATTAATTTTGGGAGTTTTATTGAAAATACTTTTTGATCCAACAAAAAATTTACCATTATCAGGATTAATTCCACAAAAAACT
>CETT01153532.1_pt1 | contig 12663 bp, 13 predicted proteins | sample 356361 | NCBI WGS metagenome assembly CETT01 (sample SAMEA2622429, study PRJEB7988) | marine metagenome | isolation source: saline water (ENVO:00002010), including | reverse complement strand
TTTGGTTTTGGTTTTTCGGAACCCCATCTTCTTTTCTTAAATCTAGCCAATGAATTTCTAGATTCACTCCTATAGTCTTGTTTAAAATCTTTGTCAAGGCAATTACTGGGTTTGAAACAGTAAGAGTATAATCACCTATACTGTATTTACTTCTATGACCCTTGCAGGAATTGAATTAGCATATTTGGTAAAGGAGATCGGTGAACAGGTACAAGGCTGTTATGTTAGTAACATATATGGAATAAATCGAAACAGTCTACTTTTCAAAATGCGGCATCCAGACAAACCAGACATAATGCTAATGATCTCTAGTATGGGAATGTGGACAACAAATAAAAAAATTGATCCAATTGAGCCAAACAAACTTTTGCGACGATTACGAAACGATCTTCTTAGATCTAAGATTGAAAAAATTGAACAGATTGGTGCAGAACGCATAGCATATCTAACATTTTCAAATTTTGACAATAGATTGGTTCTAATTGTAGAGTTTTTTGGCGAAGGAAATATGCTCCTATGTAATTATAACAAAAAGATTCTTGCATTAATGCATTCAATTGATGTAAGACATAGACAATTACGTGTTGGTCTGGAATATAGGCCACCACCACAAGATGGACTTGACATAATGGAATTAAAAAAAGAAGAATTTAGAAAAATCCTATCAACATCAACGAGTGTTGGGAAAATTATTGGTAGAGGACTTGGATTGCCAAAAAAATATGTTGAAGAGATAATTAGGCTATCATCAGTTGATCGTATGAAACCAAGCAACGAGCTGTTAGAAGACGAGTTTGAGGCAATATTTGATGTGATAAACACAACAATCTCTAATGTAGTTGATGGAAAACATGATCCCGCGATAATCACTGACGCTGATAATTCAGATGTTTTCCCAATTAGATTCTCTGATGATAATACGAAAGCTAGAGAGGTTCCTAGTTTTAATGAAGGTCTTGATATAATTTTCACTGAACAGATTTTACAGAAAGGAAAATCACTATACAGTGAGGAAGCTGAAAAGAGGATTAAAGAATTACAGAACAGACTAGAAGAACAAAAAAATGCAATTACAGTCGTACAGGAAAAGTCAAAGAGTATTGCCGATGTAGCAAATTTACTTTTTTCAATGCAATCAGAGGGAAAATCAAGAATAATTGAATTGGATGTAGCTCAAGTTTTGAAAAACCATAATGCTGAATTAATTAAGGAAAAGGGCATTTCGATTTTAAAGATTAATGATGCAAAAGTAAAGATTAATCTTAATTCTCCACTTCCAAGTATTGCTTCTACGCTTTTTGATGAATCCAAGAAGCAAAAAGGTGCTATAACATCAATTAAAAAACTAATTAAAAAAACAGAGGATCAGCTAGAAAAAACAATTGAGAAAGGTGAGATTGCTAAAGGCTCTATTAGTTTTTCTGATATAAGAAAGAAGAGTTGGTTTGAGCGCTATAGATGGTTCTTTACATCTGATGGCATATTAGCAGTTGGCGGCAGAGATAGCTCGTCAAATTCTGCGCTGGTCAGAAAGCATATAGAAAAAGATGATAAAATTTTCCACGCTGAAATTAATGGTTCGCCATTTTTCATTCTAAAAGATAGAAATGATGTTTTGATGTCACTAAGTCTTGAAGAAACAGCACAAGCCACTGTCTGTTTTAGCCGTGCATGGCAAACATCTGCACATGGATTGAATAGTTTTTGGGTTAAACCAGATCAGATCAAAAGGGCAGCCCCTACAGGACAATCAATGGGAAAGGGTTCGTTTATGATCTATGGAACAAGAAATTTCATAAAAGTATCATCACTAAAACTTGCGATTGGGATTTTCAAAGAGAATGAAGATTATTTGATGGTGTGTGGTCCACCAGAGCCAATTAAGAAAAAATGTTTATGTTATGCAGTAATCGAACCTGGTGGATCTACAATTTCTGATGTTGCAAAAAAAATTAGATCTGAATTTGATAAAACAGATGAAGGATTCAAAAAAATATTTCTAACTGATGATTATGTTAGAGCGTTACCAACTGGTTCAAGTAAAATTACAGAGACCGGTTAGTTGAAGATTTTTTCAGATTTTGTATCAATAATTATATGATTACCATCTTGTATTGAATCAAATTCTTCATTAGTTACTACAATCATTGGAATGTTTGCTAGTGCACAACCAGATGCAACTGTAAGATCTGCTTTTTGGCAAATCATTGCAACAGGAGCTGATTGATGAGATTTTAATGAATAAATGGTATATGCGCCAACACTACTTCCGATTCCATGTGGAAATACAAGTATAGTATTTTTGATTGATTTTTCAAAAATATCATATTTTTTATCACGAATTATGCCTGTTTTTTTATCAACTGCACCAAGAAAGTTAATTGGACTAGTAGTTTTTAGAACGATTCCTTGTGCTTCTCCTTGAACAATTATTTTACTCACTCTGTTTCATCCTCGATAATTTTTGAGAGAGACTTGAGATTCACGCCAACTCCAGTAGAGTTCTTCAAATAATATGCACCTTTAATTGAATTAGTAGTGACAGAATCTGTCTCATTTGTATCAATTAATGGAGTAAGACATGTACAACAGTCGGATAAAATTTCACCGCCTGCTTTTTCAATCTCATTTGTATAATCAAGATTACGTGCTTGGTTTTGTACAGCACGTGAACAAAATATCATACAGCGTTTTTTGAATGATCTTCCTTTAAGCATTTTTGATAAATCAGATAATTCTTCTAATCCAAGCTGTGGACTTCCTAAGGTAATTAGATCACCTTTGTCTGTAGTGTTTAATTCATCAAAAATTTCATTCATCTCTTCTTTTCCAAAGTCAACTTTTTCCCCAGTATTTTCATCAGAATCTGTAAATTGGAATTTTGCACATGTTCCAGAAGTTCCCATACCACCACACATAGCCTTGCAACTACGTCTGTCAGGTTGCGAAACGCCTGAAATATTTACAGATGTATCTCCAACCTTTCCTGCAAAAAATCCAAGCATTCCAAAATCAAGTTCGTTTGGATTGTCCATCTTCATCCTAATAGTCAAAGGAGTTGGTATCTCGTCTTTTCTTAAATCAGAATAAGGTGATTTACCAGTTATTGCACTAGCTAATGCACTAAATGCACTCTCTTTGTTTGTTTTTAGATCACCTAATGAGTTTGCAAAAATTGCAGCATTACTTTCTGCAAATGAAACTTGGGTATTTTTTTCTGGTAAATCAAAAATGTCATACGGTGTACAAGAAAATGTTGGATCAACACCCATTTTGATATAAGAATCGCGAATGCTTGCTTGTTTTCTTACAAATTCTTCGTCTATGTGTTTAAATTCTGAGATATGATCAAAATCAAATCCCATTGGATTTACAGTGGTTTTTACTTTGACTTTAGCATCTTGACTAATTTTTCGTAGGAACTCTTCTCCAGAATCACCAATCGTATTGTAGTTAACGCCTGAGAGGTGCGCCCAACTTATGGGAACCAGTTTTTCAGCGTTCGTTGCCTCGCCTGTGGCTAGAAGAATACGATATGCAGTTTGTAATGTATCACCCTTCTCTCCATTTAATGCAGCCTGCTCTTCTTGTGTTAGTTCCAATAATTATTCAAGTTTCTACAAATATAAGACTTGTACGTAATTTCCACGTATGAAAAGAATTCTTAACGGCATGATAAAAACTATGAATGCAGTAAAACCCCCAAGAATTACTGCGTTACAAGATCTTCATAATGCAGAAGCTCGTGGTCCGTTTAGTATTCTAATTGGAACCATATTATCAGCTAGAGCAAAAGACGAATCAACCAGTAGAATCGTAAAAGATTTGTTCAAAGTCTACAAAAATTCCAAACAGTTGGCAGGTGCTAATGTAAGAGATGTTGAAAAAATTATAAAATCAATTGGGTTCTACCACGTGAAGGCCAAAAGAATTATTGAAGTAGCAAAAATAATTGATTCCAAGTATAAAGGAAAGGTTCCAGATGATTTTGAAAAGTTAGTTAGTTTGCCCGGTGTAGGTAGAAAAACTGCTAACTGTGTTCTAGTTTATGCCTACGAAAAACCTGCTATACCTGTTGACATTCATGTACATAGAATTTCCAACAGATTGGGATTAGTTAAAACAAAACATCCAGAGGAGACTGAATTCGAATTGATGAAAATCACCCCAAAAAAACTTTGGCTGGATATCAATGAAACATTTGTAATGTATGGTCAAAATATTTGCAAGCCAATATCACCAATGTGTAAAGTTTGTCAAATTAAGAGTTCATGCAAATATTACAAAACTAAGAACGCTTCTTAGTAACCAAAAGAACTACAACTATAATTCCTAGACAACCAACTATAATGAATGGAAACATATGGAGTGGTCCTTCTTTAGGGTCGCCAGATAAAATTTCTACATTAAGTTTCCCAGCAACTGTTGCAGGTGGATCTTGACTTCCTTGCATGCCCCATACAGAATATGCCTTAATCTCAAATTCTTCAATATCCAGATTTGATAATACTATTCTTTCACCATTGTTTACAGTTAATCCAGCAGTATCAGAATATGCCAAGATTACTTTACCGCCTGGCAGCCACCCTCGATCTAATTTATCATGCACAACAACATATCCTTCCTTTGGAAGTTGAACTGCAATCCAGAATTTTTTGTCAGGTGGGCTTCCCATACCGATTTCGATGAATTTATCCTCGATTGTTGCATCATGGAGTCTAATAACACCATTGCCGTCTGGATTGCCATAGGTTAATTCGTTAACTAGATTCACCTGCCAACTTACATCATGAATTTCTTCAAATTGTATAATTACTTGATCTCGTGCAGGTTTGTTAAAGTCGTTATAATCAATGTCAATATTTACAAAGGCTAATGTTAGGTTAGATTGTTCCTCAGCAAATGCCGGAATAATCATTATAGAAAGAAAAAATATAACTGGAATTTTATAATTCATCTATTCAACAAATGGTTTATCAAAATTAATAATTACTTTGGCAACTTCAGGTCTTAAGATAAATTCTGATGGTGCTTCTCCATTTTGAATCATCTCTCTTAGTTTTGTACCAGAAATTTGTTCCCTATCATCTGCATCATGTGGACAAACATTAGGATTTGTAAATGTAAGGCATTTTCTGCAGTAGAAGAATGCTGGGAAAAAGATTGGCTCTATTTCAAGTTCAGGATAATCAGCAAATATTTTATGCGCTGCAAATGGATCGTAGAATTTTCCAACTCCAGCATGATCACGTCCTATAATGATGTGTGTGCATCCATAGTTTTGACGCATAATTGCGTGGTGAATTGCCTCTTTTGGTCCTGCATACTTCATTTCAGTATGAAGTGTTGCTAACTGACACTTGTCTTGTGGATAGTAGTTTTCAATCATTGTTTCGTATGCTTTGACAATAATTTCATCTTTAAAGTCGCCAGATTTTTTCTTTCCAATTAATGGATTTACAAATACACCATCACGTGTTGTTATTGCATTTTTTTGTAACATTTCATGCGCAACATGTGGAGGATTTCGTGTTTGGAATGCAACAATTGTTTTCCATCCTGCTTTTTCAAATAACTCTCTTGTTTGTGATGGAGTCATTCTGTGTTTTCGAATTTCGGTCTCATTCTGTCTTTGAATATAATCAATTTTTCCTCCTACAAGAAAATCGTTCATAGAGTTAGTCTTTGCGACGCCTGGATGTGACTCATCATTTGTTCCATAAACTCCATTTACAGTAGCCTGTTTATCATAAGAGTAAACGTCTTCTACGTGTAAAATTGCAATTCCGGTTCCTTCTGGGTTTTTGAGTAATACATTACCTGCCTCTTTCATTTTTTTACCAGTATCATCATCAACATCTAAAACGGTTGGCATTGTCCATGCAATTCCATTTGCAAGTCTTCCTTTGGATACTACTGATTCAAAATCTTGTTGATTAAGAAATCCTTCTAGTGGTGAAAATATTCCATCTGCAATATTTTCTACATCGTTAGCTAAATCCGGAGAAATATCAACCGAAAATAGTCCAGATGGATCAGCATCTGTTACTCGATTTACTAGTTTTCCACCATGTGCATTAATCAATATGGTTGCTCTTTGTAGGATTAATTTAATTGTCGTGGTTCATATGAAGCCCACATTCTTTGTTTGTGTCATTTTCCCACCACCAGCGACCAGCTCTGATATCTTCACCGATCTTAATTGGTCGTGTACATGGTTCACATCCAATGCTAGGAAATCCTTGATCTAGCAGTTTGTTGTATGGGCAATCGTTTGATTTTATGTAATCCCACGTTTGGTCATATGTCCAATTAATGATTGGGTTAACTTTTACAATATTATCATGCATTTCGTCAATCTCAAGCATCTTTGCAGTTGAACGATTTTGGTTTTGATCACTTCTAAGACCTGTAATCCAGCCATCAAGTGTTTCAAGCATTTTATTCATTGGATGAACTTTTCGTATAGAACAACAAAGTTTTCTATTCTCAATACTATCATAGAAACAGTCTAGACCTTTTTCCTTGACCATTTTTTCAACTTCTTGTTCGTCAGGATACAACATCTCAATTTTTGTGTTATAGCGTTTCTCAACTTCACTCATTACATCAAAAGTTGCTTGAGGTAATCTACCTGTTTCAAGTGTAAATAATCTAGATTCTGAATTAATTTTGAACATTAAATCAATGATTGCTGCATCCTCTGCTCCAAAACTTGATGCCTTGGCAAGTTTTGGATGTAAATTATCAAATGCCCATTTTAGACAGTCCTCGGCAGATGTTAGTGTTTTATTTACTTCATCTAATTCAGCCTGTGTAAATTTTCCCATAATTATGATTATATTGTGAGGTATTATAATTATGCGAGAATTAGCTTATGATAAGAAATATTGTAAAATATAAACTCCTATTAAATAAAAAATAAAATGAGCAATGAAAATTATGTTGTAGTATTCCCATCACTATTTGCTGCAAACAAGATAGCTTTGCTTATCAGAAATATCAAAAAAATTTTAAAAATCAATAATCAAAGATATTCTAAAGTATCAAGAGATGGAAATCTAATACTCATAGATGCAAATGACCCTGTGTTTACATCTACTACGATAGGTTTACTGTTTGGAATTAAGCAGATTATAATTGCAAAAAAAATTAAGAATGATTTCACAACCGTTGTAGATGAAATAAATAAAATAGGTTCCAGTCTTTTACTAAAAGGCGAAAGGTTTTACGTAAATGTACAAGGTGTGCCAAAAGGATATGTTACAAAGGATGTAGAGTTGTCTGCAACTTCATTACTAATTGAAAATAACAGGAAAATTGATGCAAAACCTGGAACTGAAGAAAAACATGATAAATTACTATTCACACATATCACAAAATCTAATGCGTATGTGAGTATCTTTACCGATAAAGGATTGGGCGGAACGGTAAATAATTCACAAAATGAAAAAATTGTATGTGGAATTTCTGATGAGTTTTCAGCACTTGCTTGTCTGGAGACAATAAAACAAGGTTTTGAAGTAAAAATTATTGTCTTCTATCAAAAGCAATCTGAATTAATTAATCTGGTTAAAATTTTACAGAAAATTTTGTCAAGAACATTACAAACACGATCTGAAATTGAATTCTATAAAATTACAGGGCTTGATAGTAATCTCGCATCAAAAAATTTTCTTTTTGGAGAAATTCTTTCAAAAATTGCTCTTAGCGAAAAAATCTCATTTGTTAGTTTGCCTATCTCACCATTAGTTTTTCCTTCAACGCTGATAAAAAAACTAGAAAAGAAAATATTTGATTTTGGATTAATTCCACACATTCCACTTTCTGGAATTGGTTTCGAAATATTTGATAATGCTAAGGAAGTTGGCTTGGAAAAATATATCATAAAGATTGAAAAGACTCTTCAAACAAAAATTGTGGAAAAACACGGTAAAAAACTATCCAATGAGGCTATAGGCAGTATTATGGCAAGTAAGAAAACTGTAGGTGTGAAACTTGGTCCTAATATCATCCATGAAATTTTAGATGCTTTGGAAGTGAAGCACTGAAAATTTAAACGGGAAAATTGATCTAGTAATATGAAAAAGATAGGACAATTTATCTATCCATGGGGAAATGGACATTTTTCAAGGATGATGAGATTAAACGATTCATTAGATGAAACAATTATTGATGAGACAGAAATGCATTTTTTTAGTAAAGGAGAAATTCTTGAAAAACTCTACAAAAAATTTCCTACTAAAAAAGAAAACATACATGAAATTTTAATGCCAACACCAATTGACGGTAAGATGGGTCCTAGTGTTAGTTTATCAACGTTAAATTTACTTGTCCCCGTCGCAGGTAATCAACCATTAGTCACTCAAATTTCAAGTTATCTTAAAAAAGAGAGAAAAGTGTTTGATGCTGAGAAATTTGATTTGGTCATAAATGATGGAGATATGGGTTCTAATGTTCTTGCCAACAATAGGAACATAACAAGTGTTTTTGTCACTAATCAATTCAAACCAAAATTATGGAAGTCAAGATTTTATTTCAAACCAGCGTTGTCCTTTATTGCAAAACAAATTTCAAAAGCAACCAGGATTATAGTTGCTGATTCTGCACCGCCATTTACAATGTGTGAATATAATTTGAATTTTTCCGACGATGTGAAGAATAAGGTTACTTATGTTGGACATTTTTCAAAAACCAGGAAAATAGACAGCGGTCAAACTACTGACTTGGAGATGCTAATTAGAGATACAGACTTTGGTTATTGGATGAGAACTGGTAATAAATCCACAAATGAAGGAACGGGAGAAAGATATGAGGAAGCATTTCATCAAGACCAGTTGAAAAATGAGCGTAGAATAATTTCTCACGCAATGGATGAGCCAAATATAGACAGAGTTTTGGATAAAGATGGTAACGAGTATTCAATCTCAGAAGCGTTAGAAAAACAAATTGATTGGGTACAGATTGACAAAGGTTTCTTATCGGAACAGGAAAAAGAAACTGTGCTCGATTCTTGTAAATATGCAGTAACTAATGGCTCACATACTGTCATGGGTGAAATTTTAGGAAATCATGCTAAACCAATAATTGGAATTCCAATTTATGATGAACATACAAATCAAATCACATGGGCCCAAGAGAAAAAACTGGGTTTAATTGCACATAACAGAGATCAGATTGTTCAAGCAATTCACAAATTAAAAAGTGATTATGATGATTTTCAGGACTCTGTAAAGGAATTTTCTAAGAATTTCAATGGAAATGGGGCTGAAAATACGGCTAAAATTATATCTGAATTATTACAAGACACAAAATAATTATTGCAATTAATAAAACTAAGTCTACTGATGCGCGGTATTTCGATGGGCGAACTGACCGAAAGGGATGAAGATGTAATCCGCGCATCGGTATAGATACAGATCGTGATAAAAAGTGCGAACACTCTTATGGTAAAACGAGAGGTTTTCATTATTGCCAAACTGCCCTGAATGTGCTAATAGAGAAATACAGAAAAAAAGAACACAACTAGAAGCAGAATCGGAAGCAGCGTATGAAGAAGGCAAGGATTTTCGAATGCCAACGTATAGAGAAATAGAAGAGGAAATTGATTTTCCTATGAAGCTTGATCCTTCTACTAAACATTTTATTTGTAAAAGATGTGGCCTTTATGCAACTAGAGAACAAGTTAGTGATATAAGGTATAAACTATCACGTAAGGAATCAACACGTGCAGACAAGCAATATGATTACCTTGATTGGTGGCAAAAAAGCAAAAAAGAAAAAGAACTGCAATAATCACTGATAAAAAATGGCTAAAAAGAAAGATGACATTCCAGAAGATATTGATAGTGAATTAAAATCACCAAAATTTGGAAATCCAAGAACACATTCCGTTAGTGGTTATATTCTAGACGTAAACGAGACTGATAAGAAGGTAGACATACAACTCTATGAACCTCTATCAGGAACCACAATTTTAGAAGGTTTAGACTTGTCCAAAACAATCAATCTGAATGATCTAGAGAAGGGTGTTGTGTGTGAATTCAAATTGGATGAGTTAAAGGCATCATTGAGTAAAAAAACTATAGAATATTTGAAGGAACAGGGAATCACATTAGATACAATCGTCAAGTTTGAATTGAAAGAATTCAAAATAATAGATGAAAATAACTAATTCTAATTATTTCGTTTTCTTAACTGCTTTCTAAATGAATTACCCACCACTGGATTAATAAAATATGGAAATGTTTGTTTAAACCAAATGCCTGCTCTTGCCACAGATGGAACAACAATTTCTAATCTTGACGAATTAGATGCTTTGATGATTGCTTTCGCAACAGTTTCAGAACTTAATGATATACCAGTTGAAAACTTAGAAAAATTTTCAAATGAAGGGTGATCAAACAGTGGTGTTCTTACCATTATCGGACTAACGACAGTGAGATCAACGCCTGTACCATATAGTTCGTGTTTTAGTCCTTCAGAAAAGCCAAGCATGGCATATTTCGTTGCACAGTATGATGCAACTCCTGGTGCGCTAAAACTTGCACCGATTGATGCAACGTTAACAAAATGACCTGAGTGTTGTTCTAACATTTGGGGCAAGAATGCTTTTGTACAGTAAATCATACCAAAGTAATTTGTTTCCATCTGTGCTACAATTTCTTCAGTTGACAATTCACTAACTTTTCCATATATTACAAATCCTGCGTTATTTACAAGAATGTCAATCCTTCCATAGGTTTGAAGAACAGTTTTAGCCATTTGCTCAACTTGATCTTTGTTAGAAACATCACATTGACATACGAGGGAAGAGCCTGAACAATTTGAAATTTTCTTCTCAACCTCTAACAGTTTTTCTTTTCTACGTGCTACAAGAACAACGTTTGCATGTTTTTTTGCAAATTTAATCGCAGTAGCCTCACCGATTCCACTAGAGGCGCCTGTTATGACTACAACTTTGTTCTTAAAATCCATACGTCATTCAATGACTGGTGAAGATAAAGCGGTTTCTATTGAGTCGCCTTGTTAATCTTACTTAATGCAAATTTTACTAACAAAACCCAAGTTACTACAATTGGGACATAATAGGTAGCAATTCTCCAACCAATAACTGCATTCCACTCTAATCCCTTTTCTGGCATTACAAAATTAAATGGATCCAAATTATTTAGATATGCTACTATACCAAATTCAGCTAAACCTGAACCACCAACTGTTATAGGTAGATTTCCAATTGCATTTGCAGCCATTACAGCCATCACAGATTCAAAAAAATCTGTTGCAAAACCAACACTGTTTGCAATAATTAAGAATGAAATTCCATAAAACATCCAAGAAACTAGAGATGTGATAAAACCAACTGTGAAAACTTTTTTTGATTTTGGAGAGCCTAAATTTTCTCGGCTCATGGTGCAAACTTCTTCTATGTATCCATTGGTTTGTTTAACATATTTTTCACCTCGTTCCTTTCCCAATTTAGTAATTAAACTAGCTAAAACCCTTGGTAGTTGAAATGTGTGCTTTGCTGATGCAAAGAACAAAACCACCCAAAGTGCTGTTACTGTAATGCTTGTCCCTAAAACTATGGCAGCAACTACATAAGCGCCACTAAGTAATGCAAGTATTCCTGCAAGAATTGATAAAACACCTGCGGCAAAAACCTCAGTTACTATATCAAGCAATGCAACCCATGACGCCTTTGATGTAGTCACCCCTCTTTTTTTCATGTAGTAAATTACAGCAAATTCGGCGCCGACAAACATTGGTGTTGTGAATTTTATGAATTCGCTACCTACTCTCATCGCTGTTAGACGTTTAATGGAATCAAATGGGCCAAGAAATGCTCTTGCAATGTATGCTAGTTTAACTCCTTGTAATCCAAGTTTTACCATGAATGCGAGTGCTGCCAAGGTAAATGGAACAATGCCTATAGCAAACACGTCTTGGGGTTTGATATCAAACTGGATAATAATTATAATTATAGGAATTAGTGTGGCAGGAATAACTGCTAGTCGCCAATTCATTGTGGTCTTTTTTATGGATTCAAATATAAGCTAATAAAAAAAATATTTTGTCGAAAGATTGAAAGTTATTTTTGTTACAGGCACAGCGGGAGCAGGAAAGTCACTATTGACTTCTAAAATTAAGGAATATTATGCTAAAAATTCATCATTTGCTGTAACGCTGAATTTGGATCCCGGTGTAGGCAAATTACCATACTCTCCAGATGTAGATGTCAGAGATTATGTTGATCTTAACTCTCTAATGGAACAGTACGAGCTTGGTTCAAATGGTTCTCTAATAATGGCGAATGATCTAATTGCAACAAAGATTGATGAGATACAAACTGAGATTGATACCATAAATCCAGATTATCTCATAGTAGACACACCAGGTCAAGTTGAATTATTTGCATATCGCGCTAGTGGACCGTTCTTTGTAAAAAATCTCAATGCTGAAGAAAAAGTTAACCTGTTCTTATATGATGGAACTATGATTACATCCCCAGCTAATTTTGTATCGTTAAGTTTGCTCTCTACATCAATTAGATTGCGCTTGGGTTTACCAACAGTTAACGTATTGACAAAAACAGATCTTATTCCAGACAGTCTGGAAAAAATACTTGAGTGGTCGTCAGATGAATATGGTTTGGAAGACGAG
>CETT01039578.1_pt1 | contig 12767 bp, 13 predicted proteins | sample 356361 | NCBI WGS metagenome assembly CETT01 (sample SAMEA2622429, study PRJEB7988) | marine metagenome | isolation source: saline water (ENVO:00002010), including | reverse complement strand
GGATCATGATTTTTAACAGATCTCTCTAATTTTTCTATCTCATTTGCTGCTAAATAAGGAGGATTACATGTGATTATATCTACATTACGAAATATATATTCAAACATATTTTCATTTTTAAATTCTACATTACTAGTATTTAATTTTTTTGAATTGATTTTCGAAACAGTTATTGCATCATTAGAAATATCTAATCCTATAAACTGGTGGTTTGGATTTTTTTTGGCTAATGATAGAACGATACAACCACTACCTGTACAAAGGTCGACAATTTTAAGTTTTTTATTTTTTGTATTGATATAATTATGAACTTGATCTACTAATATTTCTGTTTCTGGTCTAGGTATAAATACTTTTTTTGGTGTGAAAAATTCTTCTTCATAAAAGAAAGTTTTTTCAATTATATGTTGAACGGGAAAATCTTGCTCAAGTTTATCAAAATTTTTATCAAGCTTAGATATTTGGCTTTTGGATAAATAGTTTCTATTAAAATATATCTCTTCTCTTGAAACTGATAGTTCATTCTGAATAATCATTTCAGATTTTTTTTTATACTCTGAAATTTTAAGTTTCTTGAGTGTCTTTTTCTTTTTCCTTAAATAATCTAATAAATACACATTATTTAAACTTTTATTCAATTTGTGCGCTGTCCTCAGCTAACTTTAGCTGTTCAATTAAATGGTCAATTTCACCCTCAAGAGTAACTTGTAATTTGTGAGATGTATAATTTATCCTATGATCAGTGATTCTTCCTTGCGGAAAATTATATGTACGAATTTTGGCAGATCTATCTCCTGTGGAAACCAAAGATTTTCTCATTTCATCTCTATCTTTATTTAATTTTTCTTGTTCCAGTGAAAAGAGCCTAGCTCTTAAAACTTTCATTGCAGAAGCTTTATTTTTATGTTGTGAACTTTCATCTTGACAGGTAACAACTAAACCAGTAGGTATATGTGTCAATCTAATGGCAGATTCAGTTTTATTTACATGCTGTCCACCAGCACCACTGGCCCTATAAGTATCGACTTTAATTTCAGAGTCATTAATCTCAACTTCTGCTGTTTCTGCCTCTGGGAGAACTGCTACAGTCGCAGCAGAGGTGTGCACTCTACCACCTGATTCAGTTTTTGGTATCCTCTGAACCCGATGTACTCCGCCTTCATATTTAAATCTTCCGTATGCCTTAGGACCTTCAACACTAAAAGTAGCAGACTTGAGTCCTCCAACTCCAGTTTCGTGTATATCCATCATATTAATCTTAAGATTGTTATTTTCAGAATATCTGCTATACATCCTTAGAAGATCTGATGCAAACAAACCAGCTTCATCTCCACCAGTACCAGCTCTTATTTCAATAATTGCATTTTTATTATCATTAGGGTCATCTGAGATAAGAATTTTTGTTAATTTACTTTCAACATCTAATATTTTTTTTTCTAAATCTTCTGATTCTTCCTTTACTAATGCTTCGTACTCTTTCTCATCTTTAAGGTCTGATAGTTCTTGTAATTGTTTGTTTAATGAAATATAGGACTTACTTAATTCAAACATCTCTTCAATGTTACTTTTTTCTTTTGCTAAAGCTGTCATTTTTTCCTGATTTAAAACATTATCTGGATCAACCATTTGATCCATTATCTCTTCATGTTGAGATACAATACTCTTAGCCTTTGATAGGATATCCATGTGATAATTTAATTATTAAAATTTGTCGAGTTAGGAATCTTTTTTATTGTACTTGCGGTTAAATTTCTCAATTCTACCTGCAGTATCAACTAAAGTTCTTTGACCAGTATAATAAGGATGCGATTTATCTGATATTTCAATCTTGAATAGGGGATACTCTTTGCCGTCTTCCCATTTTACAGTTTTATCAGTTTTTACAGTAGATCTTGTTAGAAAAGAATAATTACAAGAACTATCTTCAAAAACTACAAGCCTATAATCTTCTGAATGTGTATTTTTTTTCATTTTAGTTTTTCTAAACTTTTTTTAATTCTATCTATACCATTTATGATGTTTTCTGTGTTTGTCGCGAAGGAGAACCTCAAATATTTTCCGTCTCCAAAACCATCGCCTGCAACAGTCACAACTTTTGCATCGCCGAGAATATAATCAGAAAGGTCGAAAGTGTCTTGTAAAATTTTTCCATCTTCATTTTTCATATTTAGGTAATACGAAAAGTCAGGAAACATATAAAATGCTCCACCAGGCATATCACACTTAACATTTGGTATGCTATTAAGCTCATCAAACATAATCTGTCTTCTTTTTCTGAATTTTTCTTTCATATGATTTACAGGAGATTGGTCTCCAAGTAAGGCTGCTATGGAAGCTTTTTGACCTATAGCGTTCGGACATGAAGTAGTTTGCCCTTGAATTTTTGACATTGCCTTCACAATTGTATTTTCTGCAGTTGTATAACCAATTCTCCATCCTGTCATAGCGTATGTTTTTGACATGCTTCTAATGGTAACTACTTCGGCAGCGACATCATTTAAACTATCAATAGATTTGAAATCGCTATCATATACTAGTTCTTCATATGTTTCATCAGAAATAACTATCCAGTCATTATCTTTGGAAATTTTTAATGTTTCTTTAATTGCCTCGTCAGACCAAACTCCTCCTGTTGGATTGCTTGGAGAATTAATAATTATACCTTTTATTGATTTATCTATTTTATTTTTTAAATCTTCAAAATCAGGTTCAAATTGTTTTTCTGAAATTGTATTAACAAAAACAGGTTCAGCTCCAGCTATTCTGACAAACTCTGGAAAAGAAACCCAGTAGGGAGTAAAGATTATTACCTTATCTCCTTCATCAAAAATCGCTTGGCATAATACTGAAAGTGATTGTTTGCCGCCGTTAGATACAATAATATTATCGGTTCCGTATTTTATACCAGATAAATTTTCGACTTTTTTCTGAATTGCCTCTTTTAAATCTAGCATGCCTGATCCAGGGGTGTATTTTGTAAAACCATCATCCATTGCTTTTTTACCAGCTTCAATAATATGAGAAGGAGTATTAAAATCAGGCTCACCAACTCCAAAATTTATGACATCTTCACCTTTCTCTCTTAATTCAGCAGCACGCGACGTCATTTGAAGCGTAAAAGACGGTTTTATTTTCTTAACTAAGCTTGAAAATTGCTTTGTCATTTATTGACTCATGAGATCTAAGAACTCTTGATTAGTTTTTGTTCTTCGCATTCTATCTATCATAAATTGCATTGCTTGCTCAGTTGACATCTCTCCAAGCATTTTTCTTAATATCCACATTCGTGATAGGTGTTGATCTGATAATAGTAGTTCTTCTTTTCTAGTACCAGACTTTATGATGTTAAAAGCTGGGTAAATTCTACGATCACTTAGCTCTCTATCAAGTACTAACTCCATATTACCTGTGCCTTTAAACTCTTCAAAAATCACACCATCCATTTTACTACCTGTATCAATTAAGGCAGTTGCTATAATAGTTAAACTACCACCTTCTTCTGTGTTTCTTGCTGCTCCAAAAAACTTTTTTGGCTTTCTTAGCGCATTTGAATCGACACCACCGGATAAAATCTTACCACTATGTGGAATAACAGCATTGTGTGCACGCCCAAGCCTAGTTATACTATCCAATAATATTACTACGTCTTTACCGCACTCTACCAACCTTTGTGCTTTGGCTAAAGCCATATCTGATACTTGGACATGTCTTTCTGGACCTTCATCAAAAGTTGAAGCAATAACTTCTGCATCAACACTTCTTTTCATATCGGTAACCTCTTCTGGTCTTTCATCAATTAGTAAAATTAATAAAACAGTATTGGGGTGATTTCTTCTAATTGCGTTAGCAATTTTTGAAATTAAGATAGTTTTTCCAGTTTTTGGTTGAGCTACAATAAGTCCACGCTGTCCTTTACCAATTGGTGATACCATATCCATAATTCTCATAGACATATCACTTGTATTTGATAAGTTAAACTTTTCGTTTGGATGTAATGGTGTGTACTTATCAAATCTTCTTTGATCTTTAATTTTTTCAGGATGAACGCCATTAACCTCTGTAAGTTGAAGCAGTGCATGAAAGCGTTCTTTTGATTTTGGTGCTCTAGTTGAACCTTTAACAAAATGTCCTGTTTTTAACTTAAATCTTTTTATTTGCGACGGGCTAACATAAATATCTTCTGGCCCTGGTAAATAATTGTCATTTACGCTTCTTAAAAATCCATAACCATCCGGTAAAATTTCTAAAACTCCTGCCGCCATTTTTTCGCTAGCTCCAGGTTCTGGTTTTTTATTTTCTTTTTTATCAACTTTATTTTCTGATTTTTGATGAGCTGATATCGCATCAATTAAATCATCTTTCGACATAGATGATGATTTTTCTATTTTCATAGTTTTAGCAATTTCTTTTAAATCTGCTAATTTTTTTTCTTTTAATTCTGTCAAATTCATAATTCCTCGTTTTTTTGTGAAATATTATTGGGGGGGGAAACACACCTCGAAACACAAATTACACTATATCGTACCTTTGTCAAAGGAAAAATCAAAATAATTAAATACCTCTTTTGCAATGTAGTGACTACCAAAAATAACCTTTGGTCTTTTTGTTTTAATTTGATCTAAAGAAGATAAAGCATTAGTTAAGTTTTCATTAAAATCAAATCTTGATAAAACATTCATCTCTTCAATTTCTTGCTTGCTTAAAATATCTTTAGAATCAATTGATGAAATAGTCAAAGAATGGAATTCATTATTAAAAATCTTAACTGTATCATTTTTTATTTTATCATTTTTCATAACTACCAAACCGATAGGTTTACAACCATAAATTTTCTTTAAGTCGTCTGTTAAGATTCTAACTGCGGATGTATTATGTGCAACATCATAAAAAAAATCTTCTTTCATTATTTGCATTCTTCCTGGCCAATACCACTTATCTAAAGCAATTTGGATATTTTTTTCAGAAACATTTGTATTGGTTGTTTTGTATGTATCTATAGCAAGAATGGCATTCTGTGCTTGATAAGATCCGCTCTGTGGTAATTTATATTCATTATTACCAAATCTAAATTTCATTTCATTTTTTTTCTGATTAATGTTTTTTATATCTTTTTTAGACAAAAAAACAGTTTCAGTATTATTATTTTTAGAGAATTTTTTAATGACATCCTTAATTTTTTTTTGAGAATTTATTGTAATATTTGGTGTTTTCTCTTTAATAATACCACATTTTTCTGCTGTGATTTCTTCTACTGTTTCACCCAAAAGATGTGTATGGTCAAAATCTATCTCTGTAATAATTGTATGTTCCGGTTTAATGACGTTTGTCGAGTCAAGTCTCCCTCCTAAACCTGTTTCTATAATAGCAATATCAACTTTATTTTTTGAAAAATAATAAAACGCCATTGCGGTTGTTGCCTCAAAAAATGTAATAGAATTTTTTTCAATAAAAGATTTATACTTATTTGTGAAATTTATTATATCCTTATCTGATATAGGTTTTCCATTGATTCTTATTCTTTCATTGAATCTTAGTAAATGTGGAGAAGTATAAAGACCAACTTTTTTATTATTTACTTGAAAAAGCTTAGCTAATATTGAAGCCGTTGAACCTTTTCCGTTTGTACCTGCAATATGTATTGATCTAAAACTACTTTCGGGATTTTTGCATTCTTTTAAAATCGATTCAATATTCTTCAATCCGAGTTTTATGCCTCTATTATGAAGTGCATATAAATATTCTAATGTATCATTGATCATTGATTTAGGGTTTTTTCATATTTTTCAACTGCTCTAAAAATTGCTGTCGCCAAAGTTTCACGATATTGTGAGCTTCTTAATTTTTTCTCTTCTGATAAATTGGAAATAAACCCAAGCTCTACTAAAACATTTGGCATTGAGGCGCCCCACAACACATAGAATCCTGCCTGCTTAACACCTCTATTACGGCTTGTTACTCTCTTCCCAATTTCTTCTTGAACTAGCGCCGCAAACTGTTCACTTTTTGATGCAAATGCACTTTGAGCAATGGTAGCTTGGATTAAATCCTCATTTGTAAGCTTTTTACCTGAAAAACCTTCAAGCTCCAACACTGCATTTTCTCTTGTTGCAACTCTAACAGCAGCTTCATTTTTATTCGGTCCGATCAAGAAAGTTTCAAAACCGCTTGCTCTTCTATCTTGAGCAGCATTAGCGTGAATACTAATAAAAAGGCTTCCATTATTGTCATTTGCTATCTGTTTTCTTTCATCCAGCTTTAAAAAAATATCTTCATCTCTTGTAAGTACAGTCTTCACACTCATATTTCTGGATATTTTTTTTTCTAATCTTTTAGCTACATCCAAAGCTACATCTTTTTCTAAAGTTCCTCTATATCCAACGGCACCAGGATCTTTTCCACCATGCCCTGGGTCTATTATGATTGTTGAAAATTTCCATTTTCTCTTTTCATTAGCTAAATCAACTTTTTCTGCTTTTTGATTAAGGGTTTTTCTTGAAATGATAATTTCGCTTCCTTTAAGATTAAATTGGGATGCAGGATTGATAGAGTTAATTAGATCAAATAATGAAGTTGTTGAAATAAAGTAATTGCCATTTTGTATTATTACCTTCTTAGATAATTGATATGTTTTATCATCCAACAAAACAAAAGTTATACCGTTGGTCGCTTTAATTTTTTTACCATCGATATTAACAACTATTTTTTCTGTTTTTTCATTGACAAAATTTTTAAATCCTAAAACACTAGACAAACTATTTAATGATATTAATTCATTATTTTCTATGGTTTTAACATATCCAAGGATGGTCTCGTTTTGTATGATTTTTACATCTTGGGTATTGAATCCAAAAGTTGAGGATAGGAAAAATAAAGATGTTACAAAATGTCTTTTTATTTTAGAAAATTTCATCCGTTAAAATTATTATAAAATAATATAAAAGGGCTCATAAAATGAGCCCTTTTTCATTTAAGTCAATGTGAAATAATTTACTTTACTTCTTCATCCACATTGCAACAATCATTACTGCTACTAAACCAGCAACACCACCGTCTCCGATCATGCTCACTGCATTACCGATTCCTGCGATAACTCCAAAGATATCATCGTACAAGATACCAATAATTGTACCAGCTACAATCAAATTAATCAATAGACCTGTAGTCATGCCTAAGAAATCATTGATTTTTTTTATCACATTATTCATTGTGTTTCTCCTTCGAGCTTTTAGAGCTCCTCATAAGAGGAGCTCTATTAATTAGTAAATACTGATCTTTTACAGCCAAGATAGAAAGACTACTAAGACAAGTAGTCCTGTCAATCCGCCATTAAGAAAAGTATCTACAAAACCCATTATACCACCAAGTGCATCTACTGGGGTGTCAAAAAGAATTCCTGCAAATACAAAAAAGATAATTGCAGCCTTAATTACACCTGTTAGACCGTTTAACGCACCATTTAACATTGAATCCCATGAAGCCATGTTATTCCTCCTTGATTAGTTAATAACTATTAAAAAAAAGGCAAAAAACTTATCAAAAATTCAGTTTTTTGCCCCCATTATTAATCATGTCAATATGATTAAATCTTTTAAAAAGTTGCCAATAATTCATCTATTTTACAATTATAGAACCTATTTTTCGATGAATCAACCTTTTTTGATAACAAATGCAATAATAAAAATCTCATTATTTTTTCAAAAAAAAGTAAAAATTAAGATTTAAAATCTAATATTTCATATCAATGTTCTTAGCATTAACTTTTTTTGTGAAACATGATATACCAATAATAGAAAAAATCCATGCTCGTCAAATTCTTGATTCTAGAGGACTTCCTACAATAGAAGTTGAAGTAATATCAGGGGGTATCATTGGTAAAGCTGCTGTTCCTTCAGGTGCCTCAACTGGCGAGTTTGAAGCTTTAGAGCTTAGAGATGGAGATCAAAATCTATTTAATGGTAAAGGTGTTAAAAAAGCTATTTATAACGTAAACAATAATCTCTCTTCTTTGTTGATTGGACAAGATGCAAGCAAACAAAGCAAAATTGACAATATGATTATTGAAAGTGATGGTACAAGCAATAAAAGCAATTATGGGGCAAATGCAACTTTGGGCGTCTCTATGGCATGCTCTGATCTTTCTTCTAAGTTTTTAAAGAAACCCCTTTATAATTATTTAGGAGATTCTAATGTACTGCCTATTCCAATGATTAATGTATTAAATGGCGGTATGCATGCAGATAAAGGATCGGATTTACAGGAAATAATGCTTTTCCCTCATGGTGCAACCAATTTTTCTGAGTCTTTAAGAATGGGTTCTGAAATATTTCATAAGCTTAAATCTGTTTTAAAACAAAAGGGGTTAGGTACTACTGTTGGAGATGAAGGTGGTTTTGCCCCTGAGCTAAAGTCAAATGATCAGGCTGTCGAGCTCCTTTTAGATTCTATTGAAAAATCAGGATATAAAGTTGGATCAGAAATATCCTTAGCTCTTGATGTGGCCGCATCAAGTTTTTATGTTGATGGCAAATATAATTTACGCGTGGATGGGAATACGCTCGATGTAGATGGAATGATTAAGTTCTATGAAAATCTCATTAACCAATACCCAATTGTTTCAATTGAGGATGGACTTGATGAAAATGATTGGAAAGGTTGGTCCCAACTAAATGATTCTTTAGGTTCAAAAATACAAATCGTAGGTGATGATTTAACTGTTACAAACCCTCAAAAATTGAGAAGGGCTGTTAAAGAAAATGCAATCAACTCTATATTAATTAAACTAAATCAGATTGGTACAGTTTCTGAAACAATAGAATCCATAAACATTGCAAAAGAGAATGGATATAACTTTATCATTTCTCATAGATCCGGAGAAACTGAGGATACATTCATAGCAGACTTAGCGGTTGCAATGGGCGGGGCACAAATTAAAACAGGCTCTGTTTGCAGGTCAGATAGAACTGCTAAATATAATAGGTTATTAAAAATTGAAGAAGAAATTGGAAATCCAAATTTTGGAAAAGATTTTGATTTTTTATTGAAATAATATGAAGCATCTTTTAAGTCTTACAAATATTTTAATGGTCGTCATTATATCAGGATGTATAATACTTGTCCTTTTTAGTGATAGAGGTCTTATTAGTCTATGGAATTTAAAAAATGATAAATTAAAAATTCAAAACGAGATAAATCAGTTAAGAAATCAAATTGCACTTCTTGAGAAAGAAGAAGAAAAACTACAGTTTGATGAAAAATATATAGAAAAAATTGCTAGAGAAAAATTTAAGATGGTTAAGCCGGGTGAACGCGTTTTTAAAGTCATTGAAGAATAAATCTATTTGAATATATCTTTAGCTACTGAAAAAGATTTAACGTCGGAAAAATGGTAATTTACTATCTCCGATATAAATTTTGACATATTTCTCTTATCATACTTCAAGTCGAGCTTTTCCTCCCTTGAAAAAACAAACTTCGATTTAAAAATCATGTTAAGATCATCTAAAATTTGAGGATTACCTTGCATATATTTTTTAACAATAGGGTGTTCTTTTGCGTTAATAATATCGTAACCGCTGTTCTTCAAAAAATGAATTAAAAAATAATAGAATGCGTTATTTAAGTTTTTGGTATTATTGTTGAAATACGTCATGACTGCAACTAAAACATCATAGGTGTTTTTATCAGGTATATTTTCATCGAAAGTTTTATCAATAATTTCGAACATTGCCGTACATAAAACAGTTTTCTTAAGGTCATTACATATCATGCTCCAATCATTAATAATTTTTGAACTATATATTGGGTGAATCTGTCTTTTTGGGTAGTGTGAATAGTCTATTTTTATTTCATTTAACTGTTGGTATACTGCCTTACTTGGTGATTTTTGCCTCATTGCAGCTTTAATAATATAGTTTGATTTACCTTTTTCTCTAGTAAAAAGCCTGACAATTAAACTTGATTCTTTAAAAATGCTTGTTTTTAAAACAAAGGCTTGTGTTGATATTTTCATTCAGGTACCATCATTTTCCCCCACCCATCATGTGAAAGACTTCCAAAATATAGTTCATTCCCATATTGATTTACGCTAGTTATTGGGGCATAAGAATCCTTGGAGTCATCCTGATAGTTATAAATAACTTCACCTTCGCCAGTTATGCCTAAAACAAATGAATAATGCTTTGGTTTAGGCTGTAAGAAAGCTGGGAGTCTTAAAGCAATTTTTCTCAAAAGGGGTTTGTCTGATGTATTCTCAATAAATTGATTTCTTGTTGTAAATAGCGCAAGCCAAAAAATATCATTCCCGTTAGATGAAATATTGTCAGGAAGTCCAGGTAAATTGTCAATTATAATCTCTGTTGTGCCTTTTTTTTCCCCTTTTAACCAGTATTTTTTTACTCTGTAAATAAAAGTTTCTGTTATAAGTAAATATGTGTTATCGGGGCTGACAGCTACTCCATTCGCAAAAAATAAGTCATTTAAAAGGGTAGAGGTTTTTTCAGTAACAGGATCATAGACTAGCAGTCTTCCATTAGGAGTGTGCTCCATTAGGTCTTTTATCTCGTTGCCATATCCATACTTATATGAAGCGTCAGAGAAATAGATTTTACCATCGTCCGCAATATCTAAATCATCAGTGAAGCCAAGTGGAATGTTATCTGTATCTGATTTTGAGGATAGCACCTTACCAATACCCTGTGGATCAATTAAGATTAAACCTTTTTTTGCATCAGCAACGACTAAATTACCCTCTTGATCAAAAGACATTCCTAAAGGCCTTCCATTAGTATTATAAAATTCTCCAGATGAACTCATTATTGTGCCATCATCATAACCCGCATAAACCTTGTTGCCGTCAAAAACAACATCTTCAGGACCTTTATGACCATCGTTCTCCCAATGGACTTTGATATTTTTTAAAATAGTGTTCTTTTTGTACCGTCCTTTTAATTCCGGTGGACTATCTGCTTTCCAAACAACAGGGTTAATTGAAACGGGCCAAAAAAGAAGGTATATGACTATGAATAACGAAATATAAGTTATGGGTTTTTTCATTTTTAATATGCTTTAGCAAAAACAACTAAATGTTTTGCAGCATTTTTTGAAAAAATACAGTGCTTTGAAGAATCATTTACATCTTCTAAAATACATCGAATCGTGGCTTTGGTTTTCTCTTTAATTTGTAGTTCGGTTTCATCACTGCCATCCCAATATGCTTTTATAAAACAATTACCCTTGGAGAGTTTTTCTTGAAAATCTTCAAAGGAGTTACTCTCAAATAAATTATCATTCATGAAATTTTTCGCATTTTCAAACATATTATTTTGTATATCATCTAATATGCCACTCAGCTTGTCGAGGCTGTCTAAATTAAGTTGACTTTTATCTTTGGAGTCTCTTCTGCTAATTGTAATTAAACCTTCATTAAATTCTTTCATACCTATTTCAATTCTTAAAGGTACTCCTTTGCTTTCCCAATGATTAAACTTAAAACCAGGGCTATTTTCGCTTATATCAATTTTTGTTCTTATATGGTTATCACTTAAAGTTTTGTTCACTTTTTTAATAAATGAGGCAAATTCTTTAGGGTTATCATTTTTAGGATTTATTGGAACAATTACCACCTGAATCGGCGCAATTCTTGGCGGAATTCTAAGACCCATATCATCTCCATGGACCATAATTAATGCACCAATCATTCTTGTGCTTACTCCCCAACTTGTCGCATAGACAGGAAGCTCTTTATTTTCTTTATTTTGAAATTTTACATCAAAAGCAGATCCGAAATTTGTTCCTAAATAATGTGAGGTTCCTGCCTGTAGTGCTTTCTTGTCCTTCATCATTGTCTCTATAGAAAAAGTCTCATCTGCACCTGCAAATCTTTCAAGATTTGATTTTCTGCCAATTATTGTTGGAATAGCTAGATAGTCTTCGAAGAGTGATTTATATATATCAACAATTTTTAAAGTTTCTTCCATAGCTTCTTCTTTTGTAGCGTGGGCTGTATGGCCCTCTTGCCAGAGAAACTCTGATGTTCTTAAAAAAAGTCTTGTTCTCATTTCCCATCTTACAACATTGGCCCATTGGTTGATTTTAAGGGGTAAATCTCTATAAGATGTAATCCACTTTTTGAACATATGCCAAATAATAGTTTCAGAAGTTGGTCTTACAATAATTTCTTCCTCAAGCTTTGAGTCAGGATCAACAGTCAAGCTACCTTCATTCGAAACAAGCTTTGAATGAGTAACAACTGCACATTCTTTAGCAAAGCCTTCTACATGCTTGGCCTCTTTTTCTAGAAAACTTTTTGGAATGAATAATGGGAAATATGCATTTTCATGTCCACTATCTTCAATCATTCTGTTTAGAATTTTTTTGATATTTGACCAAAGAGCAAAGCCATAAGGCTTTACCACCATCGTTCCTTTTACAGGACCATAGTCAGCTAAATCATTTTCAAGTATTACATCTGTATACCATTTTGAAAAATTTTCACTTTGCTTTGTTATTTTAGCCATTTAGTTAACCTTTAATATATTGTAAAGTAGAGTTAATTTATAGAAAATCCAATACAATGAAAAAAGCTATATTCTCAACTGAAATTTCTATGCTAAGAAGCACAATGCAGCGCTTATTAAGAAGAAAAGCAGATACCAACCTTACAAAGATTCTACGAAAAACTCACCAAGCGGATGTTGCACTTATTATGAGAGGGCTTAATCAGTTCGATCAAACCAAAATATTCACTCTATGTCCTACAGCAAAACATA
>CETT01039245.1_pt1 | contig 13219 bp, 11 predicted proteins | sample 356361 | NCBI WGS metagenome assembly CETT01 (sample SAMEA2622429, study PRJEB7988) | marine metagenome | isolation source: saline water (ENVO:00002010), including | reverse complement strand
AATGGTTCTAGTTCAGTTTTCATTGATAAAAAGAAAATTACTTTGATAGTTCATAAATTAACCTGTCAATGACAAAATTAATACTGCTTTCGATTATATTTTCACGATCCCCTTTGAAGTACTCAGTTGTACTAAAGCAATCTTTAAAAATACAAAACCCAAAACACACCATACCGACAGGTTTTGACTTGCTGCCACCAGTTGGCCCGGCAATACCTGTAATGGCAACCCCGATATCAGATGCAGAATTAGCTATAACCCCACTCACCATCTCTTTAGCAGTTTGCTCACTTACTGCACCATAATTTTTAATGGTTGTTGAGTTTACTCCTAGCATGGTTATTTTAGCTTCATTACTGTAGGTGATATATCCACTATTAAAAAAGTTAGATGAGCCACTTTTACTTGTCAATAATGCAGAAAGGTTTCCTCCGGTGCATGACTCTGCAACAGAGATAGTGGTTGGCCTAGCTTGTAGGATCTCTTCTAGCTTAATGAAATTATCTTTCATTTTAGAGCGGCTTGAACAATTTCAAAAATATCATTAGATAGATTCTTTGTTTTTAATATCTTATTTAATTGTATTTCTTGAAGGGATTTAAGTTCTGGACTGAAGCGCCTCCAGTGGTTATATACTGACACCAATCTAGCTCCTATCTGAGGGTTTGATTTGTTCAGTTTAATTATAATATCTGTGAATAGTTTGTATCCGTTATTATTATGGAAGTTTGTATAGTTTTGAGAGAACACCCCAACAACGCTTCGCAACCTGTTTGGCGTATTAAATGAGAACAACTCATGGGTCATCAATTTCTTTACATCCTCAACGGTTGTTGATGGAGATATAGACTGAGAGGAGAACCATTTATCCATCACCTGGACGTCATCTTTGAATTCATCATAAAAATCTGCCACAATATCATCTTTATATCGGTTATTTTTTGTTATTAGTGCATTAAAACCGGCTATTTTGTCAGTCATGCAATTAGCATTTTTATAATGCTTATAAGCTAAATCAAAGTCCCCATCCTTAGCTAAATGATATACACAATAATTCCTTAGAGCCCTATTTCCAACTGACTCTGGGGTGATATTGTAACTATTGTCGGAACCTAAAATTGAATACGTATCTAGCAATAATGGTTTTAATCTTGTGGTTAGTTTAGATATAGCAGATTCACGCTTTTCGTGAATATCAAATACATTTATTTCTTCTACTTGTTGATGAATAAAGCGCTCGGAAGGCGGGGTTAATATTTCACAAATCAATGATCTGTCTTTTGATGTTTTTAGTACTTTTTCAATAGCTTCAAAAAACAAGTCCTCGTCTATCTTTTCAGGATTGAGGATGAATGACAACCATAAATTTTGAGCACTATCACATCTATTAAAGGCGTCACTGTCGTTTCCGACAAGAAATATTCTTTGATTGTTGGTTAGGTCAGTGCTAAGTTTTACCGGTGCAGAGAATTCTCTTAGCCATGAAGGAATAGGCTTTGAACTTATATCATTAAACTTGAATAGTTTTTCTTTTTCATCTATAACCAGAACTCCACTTTCAATCTCGCTCCCTTTTTTATCAAACAATGCAAACTTAACAGGAAACATGTAGCTGTATTTAGAATTTTGCTTTATCTTTACAGTTAATGTGTTATTTTTAGCGCTGTAATCTGTTGATATATCAATCTCTGGAGTTCCTGACTTAGAATACCAATTCATAAATCCGCTAAAGTCAAAGTCGTTAGCATCGCTCATACTTGCAACAAAGTCATCTATGGTGACTGCATTTCCGTCATGCCGCATAAAATATAAATCCATCCCTTTTTGGAAGCCAACCTCTCCTAAGAGTGTGTGAATCATACGGATAACTTCTGCCCCCTTTTCATATACCGTAAAGGTGTAAAAGTTATTCATCTCTATGTAGCTATCTGGTCTTACTGGGTGTTTCATAGGTCCAGCATCCTCGGCAAACTGGAAAGTACGCAGATTATTTACATCTTCTATCCTTTTTATAGATCTAGAATGAAGGTCTGAAGTGAACTCTTGATCTCTAAATACAGTTAAGCCCTCCTTTAGGCTTAATTGGAACCAGTCTCTACAGGTAACCCTATTGCCGGTCCAGTTATGAAAATATTCATGCCCAATTACAGATTCAATATTAATGAAGTCTCTATCTGTAGCGGTTTCTGGTTTAGCCAACACATAACTAGAATTAAAAATATTTAGACCTTTATTTTCCATCGCCCCCATATTAAAGTCATCCACAGCTACTATCATGTATATATCTAAATCATACTCAAGACCAAACCTATTCTCGTCCCACTCAAAAGACCTTATTAGTGAGTCCATAGCAAATCTTGTTTTGTCTATGTTGTGAGGTTCAACATAAATCTTTAAATCGACCTCTCTTCCTGATTTGGTTTTGTAGCTATCCTCCAATACTGAAAATTTTCCAGCAACCAATGCAAATAAATAACAGGGTTTAGGCGCTGGGTCATGCCATGTAGCAGAGCCGGGGCTTTTATTAACTAAATTACCGTTACTCAATAGGGTAGGATATTTGTCATCATCTGCCTTGATAGTCGTTGTAAATACGCTAAGCACATCCGGTCTATCTAAATAATAAGTGATATTTCTAAAGCCGTGAGCTTCACACTGTGTACAATAATTTCCACTAGATTTATATAGACCATTTAGGCTAGTGTTTTTCTCTGGATGAATGCGGGTCTTTATATCTACAATGAATTCATCTTCTAGATTTCTTAATTCAATACCATCTTTCTTTGTTTCGTATGCAGGCTCGGCACCATTAATAGATATAGATATTAGCTCAATATCTACCCCATTTAAGAATAATCTATTTTCTCTAGATTGTAATCCAGATGCCTCTTTGTTTTTATAAAAGGAGATCTTGGAGCTAACTATAGTTTCATGTTCTAGCAGTTCAAAAACTAGCTCTGTAGTTTTGATTAGGTATTTGCTTAACTGATAATCTTTCCTATAAACTGGTTTCGGATTTAAAACGCTAATAACATTACTCCTAAAATAATCCTATAAACAACAAAAGGCATCATTCCAATTTTGTCCAATAATTTAATGAAAAATACAATTGTAAAATAGCTACTGAGAGCTGCAATAAAAAATCCCAATATCATTAAAGGCAAATCGACAAATTTTTCAGATCGATTGTATATTTCAACAATAATCAGTAACGATGATATTGATATTACTGGAATTGACAAGAGAAATGCAAACTGAGTTGAAGCTTTTTTAGAAAGACCGACAAGTAGCCCAGCTGTTATAGTTATTCCTGACCTTGATGTTCCTGGTACCAGAGCTAAAGCCTGCATAGCTCCAATAAATGCAACATCTATCCAGTTAACCATTTCTCTTGGGATGTCTTTTCTTGAATTTATCCAACTAGCTAAACCCAATAACAGGCCAAAAATTATAGTTGCATATGCAATAACCTCAACGGAACGCAAATTAAGTTCTACAAAGTCTCTCAATAATATTCCTGCCAATCCAACAGGAATAGTCCCTAACAAGACTCCCCATGCCAAGTTAGATTGGCCCACACTCTGTGTTTTGATAACTGAATAAAAAAAGTCAATCGACAAATTCCTGATTAACGAACGGTAATAATAAATAATAGCACTTAGGGTTCCTAAATGAACTACCACATCAAACCCTAAGCCTTGGTCAGGCCAATCAGACAGTTTGGAAGCTAATATCAGATGTGCAGATGATGAGATTGGCAGAAATTCACTCAAACCTTGAATAAGCGACAGTATTATGGTTTGAAAAATATCCATATCTATAGCTTGTGCCTTAAATCTTGTTCACTGAAACCTCTAGGGTTGGTTGTTAAGTTTTTGGTCAATGCTAACACTTTGAAGCTCTCACCCATGGCATTTGGCAACACCAATTGCTTTACTTGCTGAGCTAATTTAATACGTTCATTTTCATTATCCTCTTTAGATAGATAATTATCAATACCAAGTGAAATTAGAAACATGGCCTGTGTTGCATAACCCGCAACTTCAAAACCGCTCTCAAGCGCCTGATGTGCTATATCTGAAAAATTGACTGACGTGGTGATATCTTGCTCCCCTATATTAGCAAAAGGGTTATCACTAGCTTTGTGTTTGTGATAGCACCTTAATGTGCCTTCATCTCTTTGTGGGTGAAAGTACTCGCTCCTATCCATTCCATAATCAATAAGTAGTACCAAACACTCATTCATTGATTTGTATAGCGAATCAATCCAGGCCATTGCCCTATAATTGACCTCGGTTTTGTATTCATTGACAGTATTGTTTGGTAGTAAAGCTTTGTCATTAGTAAAGACAGATTCAGCTACTTTCCATACAAATTTATCGTTATCCCAATTAACTACTAGTTCAAAAAAATTACCATCTAGGCATATCAAACGTTTTGCTGGAATAGCATCTAGCACTTCGTTCGCTATAACTACACCTGAAAAATCACTAGGTAAAGAGTCAAGCCAAACAACTCTATCAATAATTTCAGGCAAAACCTTGCCTATCGTCTGTTTTTGCCTGTACCTTAATTCTGCACTTAATTCCAATATATAGTATTTGTTAGGTAAATTGTCTAACCTCCCAAGTTCAAACAGAATTTGTGTAGCTAGAATTCCTGTGCCAGCTCCAAATTCTAATATATCGTTCTCCCCATTAATGAATTCATCACACTGTCTGGCCAAACAGTAGCCAAAAAGGTCTGACGTTTCAGGTGCAGTAATAAAGTCCCCCTGTTCACCAAATTTAGTTACGCCTGAGCTGTAATACCCTAGTCCTGGATAATACAGAGCCATATCCATAAATTCATCAAAACCTATAGGTCCAGCTCTTTTTGTAATTGCTTCTTTAATAATCTGTTTTAAACTCACAAAAAGTATTTTATACTCACAGTTAGTAATAAGCCTGTATTTTAAAGGTAAATTTAGTTACAATTAATATCGGCATTGTTTATACATGAAATACTACATTTTAATTTTATTTGTTAATTTATTATGAAAATAGCATTAATTACAGGTGGCGCAAAAAGAATAGGAGCGCAGATCGTTAAAACCCTTCATAGCAATAATTATGACGTCATAATCCACTACAGAAACTCTAAAAAAGAGGCCCAAGAGCTCGCTACATTGCTCAACAATAAGCGCACAAATTCGGCAACAATTGTGCACGCTGAATTGACTAATATAGGCAGCATTAATAAATTAAAAAGATCAATTCCAAAGCTAGACTTGTTGGTTAATAATGCCTCTGTTTTTTATCCAACACCGGTCCCTGAAGTGGATCAAAATTCATGGAATGATATTATTAATACAAACTTGATGTCGCCATTTTTTCTTTCACAGTCTTTGTCATTGGCACTATCTAACAGAAATGGCTGTATAGTAAACATTATAGATATACATAGTGATAGACCGCTAAAGAATCATTCGGTCTACAATATATCTAAGTCTGGTCTAGCCATGATGACAAAAACATTGGCCAAAGAGCTGTCCCCAAGTGTTCGCGTTTGTGGAGTATCTCCAGGATCAATACTTTGGCCAAAAGATGATACTACAAATAACCAACATGATAAGGAGGTTATGATTGAAAAAATAGCACTAAGAAGGCAAGGTGAAGTGGAAGATATTGCTAATGCGGTAGTATTTTTAGCATCGTCTCCCTACATAACTGGTCAGATAATATCAGTTGATGGTGGTCGCACCTTGAACCAATAATCAATGACTTGTAAATTATTATTAATGTCTTTTTGTGTTATAATACAATCATTGATTTGATAATAAATCAACTTAAAAGAATTTTTTAATGTTTTTGTGAAAATATAAATTAATTAATCACAAAAACTTTTACAATTTGGGCTTTTTGATGCCGTATATAAGTATGAGCTAAACATCATTATTTGTTTGCAAGAATCATACAGCTAGAGCTTAGTAGCTTTAGGAAAAATAGTTTTTTGGTAGTCTATGATGCAATTAAATTACACATCTATTTTGATTAAACACTCACGTGCTGATCGACTACGTACGCTCAAAAGTCCATACAAACAAGGACTTTACTATGAAACACATTCTAATAAATGCAACTCACAAAGAGGAGATTCGAGTTGCTATTGTCAAGGACAAACAGCTTACTGATCTCAATATAGAGACAACCCTCAACAGAAAAACAAAAGGAAACATCTACAAAGGCAAGATATCTAGGGTAGAAAAATCTCTGGAGGCCGCTTTTGTGGATTACGGCAAAGACAAACAGGGCTTTCTGCCATTTAAAGAGGTTGCTGATGCGCTCTACAATGGGGCCACACCAAAGGGTGATAAGCTCTCTATTTCTGATGTACTGAAGGAAGGTCAAGAGATAATCGTGCAGGTCGAAAAGGAGGAGCGGGGAAATAAAGGCGCCGCCCTTAGCACATTTATGAATTTAGCTGGCGCATATATGATTTTGACGCCAAACAATCCAAAAAGTAATGGCATATCTAGACAAATAAGCTCTTCAGATCGACAAGCCCTCAAAGAGGTTATATCACAAATGAATATGCCAGATAAGGCTGGGATGATTATTCGTACAGCTGGTGCAGGTAAAAGTGCTGCTGAGCTTCAGTGGGAAGTAGACTACCTATCTGAGTTATGGTCTTCAATTAATAGTGAGGCGGCAAAAAGGGGAGCCCCATTTCTGATCTATCAAGAAAGCAATATTATAGTTCGCACCTTAAGGGACTATCTTAGGGCGGATACTGATAGTGTAATTTTTGATGACCTTAATGCATTCAAGGAAGCCAAGGATTTTGTAAGTTTTGTGCTTCCACACTACCTTGACAGGGTAAAGTTTTTTGATGTAAGTGAGCACTCTCTATTCAACCATATGAGTATTGAGAGTCAGGTCAGAAATGTATTTAATAGGGAGGTCACACTAAGCTCTGGAGCTACAATCGTATTTGATTCAACTGAGGCGCTTACTGCTATTGATATAAACTCTGCCAGAGCTACAAAGGGCTCTGATATTGAAGAGACAGCATACAACACTAACATAGAGGCAGCCAAGGAGATATCAAAGCAACTACAACTAAGAGATATAGGAGGCCTGATTGTTATTGACTTTATCGATATGTCGTCTGAGGCACACCGTAAGTCAATAGAAAGCTTAATGGAAAAGTCAACGGGCTCTGACAGGGCGCGCGTACAGATAGGCACTATTTCACAGTTCGGACTTCTAGAAATGTCTCGCCAAAGACTAATGAGTTCTGTTACCGAATCGGTTGAAAAGATTTGCCCTCAATGTCATGGACGTGGCACTACGCCTACCATACCCACTCTGGCACTTAACATTTTAAGAAGAATGGAGGACGGTTGTAACGCAGCTAAGCAAAAAACTGGTCGTATAACAGTTCAATCTTGTGTCGAAGTTATCACCTATCTATTGAACGAAAAGAGAGGTGACATTGATTACTTAGAAGGCAAGCATGAGGTACAAATTACATTGCTACCTAACCCATATATGCAGTTCCCTAATTACACTATAACTAAACAAAAAGGTCTAAGAAAGTCGCACCACAAGAGTTATCAAGGCATATCTAAAACACAGCAAAATGTCGCTGAAAATGGGCTATTAAATCAAGCAGAAATACCAGCAATTGCTACTAACAGGCCTAAAGATAGGATTCCTGAAAAGGAATTATCTTTTTTTGAAAAGGTTAGTAAGCTGTTATTTAATGAAGGTCAGCCTACCAGCACTCCTACTAAACCAAAAAATACAAACTCAAACTATAACCGTAATAGGAATCGCAATAGAAACCGTAATAGGAATCGCAATAGCTCTCAAGCTAGGAAACAAAACCCAAATAGCAATAAAGAGCAAACAAATAATACAGCATCTAAGGCTGCAACTAAAGGTAGGCAAAACCAAAGCAACAAGACAAGCCCTAACGCCTCTTCAAAAACTAGCCCTAGTTCAAACAAAAGGGTCAACAAGAAACCTGTCACTAGGAATAGGGCTAGCAACAAAACTACTACTACAAAGGAAGTAAAACCTAGTAATAATGCTACTGAAGAAAAAAACACCTCTAAAAACAACCAGGCAATCACCAAAAACAAGGCTAATAACGATGCTAAAAAAGCTCAAGAAAAATCTAGCAAAACAAATGTTGAGGCAAAAAAATCTGATGCTAGCGCAACTACTGAATAGTCATGAATTTGTATGGTGTATTTGGAAACCCTATAGAGCATAGTCTTTCTCCTGAGATACATAGCCAATTTGCCAAACAAACTGGTTATGAGATCAGTTATGAAAAGTTGTTGGCACCTTTAGGGTCTTTTAAATCTAGTGCTGACGATTTTATTGAAAATGGAGCTATGGGCTTTAATGTTACAGTTCCTTTCAAGATTGACGCCTTCAATTATGCCTCAGAATTAACAACAAATGCACAATCTGCGGGCGCAGTTAACACTATAAAAGTGTCTAAAGATAAAATAATAGGTGAGAATACTGATGGTATTGGTTTGGTGAACGATCTAACTGATAACCTTGGAATTAATATACAGGGAAAGATAGTTCTTGTTTTAGGTGCTGGAGGTGCTACACAAGGAATCTTGCTACCCTTACTTAATAACAATCCAAGGCGGATAATGATTGCAAACAGAACAAAGTCAAAAGCAAAGAAACTGAAACATAAATTTGCCAAGTACGGGACTACTTGTGGGTTCAGTTTGGATGAAATCAAGCATGAACCGGTAGATATAATTATCAATGCTACCAGTGCCTCACTTGATGGTTTTGCCCCAAATATAGCCTCTGGAGCTGCTAAAGGTGCGATATGTTACGACCTTATGTATGGAAAACAGACCCCATTTATGTCATGGGCTCAAGAAAACAAAGCTGAAATGGTCATTGACGGTCTAGGTATGCTGGTTGAGCAGGCTGCTGCTGCATTTACTTTTTGGACTGGGAAAAGGCCTGACACCAAAAAGGTTTTGGAGAGATTAAGGGGCTAAGCGCTCAATAGACCATGAATCTTTTGACTGTTTGTAAACAAACCTGTCATGCAGTCGATTCTCTCTACCCTGCCAGAACTCAATACTATTTGGCACTACACGATACCCTCCCCAAAAATCTGGCAAAGGAACCTCTCCTTTACCAAATTTAGCTTTCATTGAATTAAACTGAGACAGCAAAACTTGCCTTGAATTTAAGCACGATGATTGTTGTGATGCCCAGGCACCAATTTGCGAATTTTTTGGCCTAGTTGCGAAGTAATTTATAGACTCAATTGTAGTAACCTTCTCAACAATTCCAGAAATTTTTACCTGCCTCTCCAATGATAGCCAGGGAAATAGTAGTGCCACATTTTGGTTTGAGTCGATCTGCTTTGATTTTGTTGAATTATAATTTGTAAAGAAAACAAAGCCCTTCTCGTCAAAATATTTCAAAAGGACTGTCCTTATTCCTAACCCTACATCATCTGCCGTTGCTAGGCTCATTGCACTTGGCTCAATAACTCCAGCATCTTTTGCCTGAGAGAACCATAACTCAAACTGCTTGAATGGATTCTTATTCAGTGAAGATCTACTAAGTCCGCCCTTAGTGAACTCATGCCTAAGGTTTGTCAAATCAACCTTCATTAGAATGGGAGAAACTTATTGTTTTTAGCTTCTGTCAAGTGGTTTGAAATCAGATACTTGATGGGCGGAAACTTTTCAGCAAACTGAAGAACTAGCTTTCTGACTTTCTTGACCATAGGCGCATCATTTGTAAACAGAGCAACAATCCCATTGGTGCCAAAAAACATTAACCTTGTTAGGTTTATGTGCTTTCTTTCGTACAACTTTAATAAGTTTTTTGAGCCGATATCCTGTCCATGGTTTAGCGCCTCATTAACTAATTTTGCCAATATATCTTGACCCCTCAAACCTAAATTAAATCCATGGGCAGTTACAGGGTGCATGCCAACTGAAGCATCGCCTATAAGTGCAAATCGATCAGATATAAAGGTTTCTGCGTGGGTTGCTATTAGAGGGTAGGAGTGTCTAACTCCTTCCTGCTTCATTTCTCCAAATTCACCTTTAAATGAATCGGTAATCATCTGATTGAACTTTTCCTCATCCATACTAAGAATAGAGTTAGATTTATCTGTACTGACAGTAAGAATTATTGATGAAGAGTTACCAACCATAGGCAACAAAGCGATTGTTTGTCCGTAATCGAAGCACTCTAGTGCAGTATTGTTGTGCTTAAGTTCATGGTTCATTTTGGTTACAATCATAACCTTAGAGAAGTCTTTCATTATCGTTGGAATACCAACCTTTCTGCGAATATCTGAAAAACGACTATCGGCTGCAACAACAAGCTTGGTTTCTATTTTTTTACCGCCCTTTAGGCATACCTGAGATGAATGCTCACCCTTGATAACGTCATCAACTACAGTATCGGTCAATATCTCAATGCTATCTGAACTGCAGACTCTTTCGTATAATGCTTTTCTGATAAGATAATTAGGTACTAGGTATCCTAAAGCTTCGATAGAAGATTTGTCGACTGTAAAGTTAAGTAATGACGGTGAATTACCGTCGAATACTTTGGCCTCTCTCAGTGGGGATATTTCCTTTTGACTGATTAACTCCCACACACCAATCCTTTTCAGAATCTTTAACGATAAATGGGTAAGCGCTATCTCTCTGCCGTCATCTTTAGGGTTTGAGATTGAATTGGCATCTGACCTTTCTATAAGCAGCACCTTGAGATTAGAATCAATCATAGAGCATGCAAAACTTAGCCCAGCAGGCCCGCCACCAATTATTACTATGTCATATTTCATTATAAAGCACCTTGTCTAACGACATAAATTATACTCTCTATGAATAACCTAAGTTGCTATCAAAAGGAATCTTTAATTGATTTTGTTGAGTATCTTTTTGGCTCTTTCATCGCCCTTATCTATTAGTTTTTTGAGCCAAAACTTAGCCTTAGATATTGAACGCTCAACGCCGTACCCTTTCAGATACATCTGTGAAACTTTGAATTGCGCCTCTGTATGATCCTTTCTTGCAATAGAGATGTAATAGTCATAAGCCTTCTTTGGGCTTTTATTTACACCCCTGCCCTTCTCATATAAGCGAGCTATATTAAATATTGCATCAAGATTATTGTTTTCTGCTGCAGCATTATAGTAATCTAAAGCAGACTTATAGTTCTTCTTAACCCCTAGACCAAATTCATGCAGAACGCCCAACCTAAGTGCTGCCCCGGTAATGCCAGCTTTATATGCCCTATTGTACAAATTTAAGGCGCTAGGATAGTCGCGATCTATTCCTTTACCTTGCTCATACAAATAACCTAAGCGGAACTGTGATTTAGAGTGCCCCTGCCTGGCTGATGCCAGATACCATCTGAATGCACCCTCAAAGTCAGAATCATCCTCCAAAAGATTGGCGAAGTAATGTTGTGCATTACTGTTTCCTGATTCAGCTGAATTTATATAGTATTGCTTGGCAGCCGCCATATTTTTTTCAATTCCAATGCCCTGCTCATACATTAACGCAAGGTTGTATTGTGCATCAGCATTGCCTTGGCTTGCAGAAATCCTGAACCATCCAAATGAAGCATCATAATCCTTCTCTACACCTATACCGAGGTAATACATTACCCCTAAAAAGTATTGTGCATTGTCGTGACCCTTATTAGCCGAATTCCTAAGATATTCGATACCTTTTTGATCGTTCTGAGCAACACCTTTTCCTTCTATATGCATCAAACCTAGTGCGGTTAGTGCATCAAGATCTCCATTATCAGCTGACTTATTAAAAATCTCAATCGCCTTACTGTAATCTTGCGCTACCCCTTCACCATAATAATAAGCCCTACCCTCCTTAAACAGTTCACTAAAAGCGAACACTGAAGATGAAACAAACATAAACAAGATAAGTGTTATTCTCATAATTAATGGGTGAAATAATTGAGCCATATTTGTACAACATTATATGCAAATTTACACGATTCTAGCTTGTAAATAAAATGCATATTAATTAAGTAATATAAACAACCTGGGTCACATTGTAATCAAGACTAAGCAACTATATTAAATATAATTAACGTCAAGCTAACCTAGTTTAATAAATTTTTTTGTTAATTCGTACATAACCCTAGCACCCCTCTCTCCTAGATGTATTTGATCAAATAGAAGCCACTGCCCTTTTGATCTGCCCACCCTATCCCAAGGCTTTTTAAATATATAGTGTTGAATGCATCCTCCCAACATACGTCTAGCTATTAGAGAGATATGTGGATTGTAATCATTAATAACAGGATAATTTCTTTTATCAAGCTCATCCCACATCGCATCTGTCACGTTCAATACAGAAAGGTTTTTCTTTTTTGCCATTGATTTTATATAGTCATTAAATTTTTCAATGTATATATTTATCTCGGAGTCTGGATACTCTCCAATTGGAGGTAATGTACATATTGCTACTCTAGCTACAACCGAAAGATAATCAATCAACTCTGGTAACAATTTTTTATAGTTACCAAAAGTTGGCAGCTCTGAAAGATTGTTTCTAATCATGTATCTATTTCCTGAGGCTTTGTCAAAAGAACCCATTACATCATTACTACCAATCATCAAGATAACTAAGTCTGGTTTACACTGAAGTATGGGTTCAATTCTTTTAATAACTTGACAGGTAAGTTCACCATTTATTCCTTCATTTAGAAATACATCTTGAGGGAATTCTTTTCGCAGCATATCAACCCAACTTACACCTAAATTCCCTTGGGTCAGTGAATCTCCGATGCATGCAACAACTCTACCTTTACCGCTAATATTTTGACTAAGCATGTCTTTTGCTGTTCCTTTTGGCGGTGTCGCCAATAACACCGTAACAAATATAAACAATGATGCGGCTATTAGCAAAATTACGAAAACTATCGATATGGCAATTGTTGTCATATTGTCATCTAAATTTGTATAACATTTTTTTGATAATTTATCATATACTAAAATAGTAACAAATATATTTATATAGATTTATGCCAATAAGAACAATATACATTATTAACCAGGTACTTATAACAACAAAATGGCAATTCTGCTAAGCCTTAAAGATACCGATCTTGTGCCATGGGTTGAAGCACTCAATAACGAGCTAGGTTCAGTCGATTTGTGTCTATACCCTAAGGTAGAAGATAATTCA
>CETT01046775.1_pt1 | contig 13460 bp, 18 predicted proteins | sample 356361 | NCBI WGS metagenome assembly CETT01 (sample SAMEA2622429, study PRJEB7988) | marine metagenome | isolation source: saline water (ENVO:00002010), including | reverse complement strand
CTTATGTATAAAAGCAGAATCTAATAGATATTTATTTCCATGTTTAACTACCCCCGTTTTGGGTTGGGAAATAAAAGTAGAAAATAAAAATTTAACAATCGAAGATATTCATAAATTAAATATATATTATAAAATAGATATAGTATTACCAACACATATTTATAGACATATTAAAAAGCATAAAAAATGTAAATATGTTAGACTATATACCAAAAATGAAACAACATTAAAATTGTCATTTGTTTTGTGGTGGATTAAATCACATATAATTTCTGAAGAACCATATTTAAGTCGGTTAATTGAAATAAAAAATATTCCAGAAAGTCCAATTAAAACAGAATTGGTTACAAAATTTCAAAAGTGGAAATATCTATCATATAAATTAAATTTTATGAATAATGGGTCTTTTGATCTTTATTATTACATAAAAAATATATACAATTTTTATATACATCGTGCTTCATTAGATAATATAAAAGGTTTTCATAATATTGATGTTTATGAGACGATTTATAATGGAAATTATAAAACTATTGAAAATATATTTGATGTAGAAATTAATAATAATTTGATTAAAGAATATGCGCATAAGAATAATGAGTTACTTAATGAGATAGACATTGATATTAATTTAGAAAATTTTTTGGATCAATTAGCATTATATATTAAAAAAAATATCAATACTATTGATTTAAGAGAATGTTATTCAAATTCAATACAAAATTAAGGAAATAATGGATATAATAGAACATGATCATTTAGAAAAGGTTAAATTGTCGTATTGGGAACACTTTATGTTTTCAGGGAAATTTACTTTATGGACATTCTTAGCATTTATAATAGGTGTAATTCATACAATAATACCTCAATTACTTCCTTATAATTCATATAGGATACAAAAAGATATTGTAGATGAAGCCACGCCCGCTGTTGACAAATATTTATGATTATAGAATCGATTACCGAAAAATTATATAGTAAACTTCAAGTATTTTGTGATAAATGTAAGGCATTAGGTTATACAAATAATGCTTCTTTTAAAGCAATGAAATTAGAATGGTGTAAAGATTGGGGTGAATACTATTGTGCAATCAAAGATGATGAAATTGTTGCCGTTGGTGGTTGTCATCCATTACCCGAGGTCGATAAAGATGGTTGGAGAATAAATTTTAGGGGATGTGAATTGCCGAATACAAGTCCGTATAAAGGGTTAAGCAAAGGTAATTGGACTTCTATTACGTGGCGAGATTTTGTACCAGTTTATATAAAAAACTGTCCTACCAATAAATTATACATTACTACAAATATATCAAATGAACATAGTGGCAAGGCATTACGAAATCACAAAATACATATTCTTTTAGAAAAACAAAATATGGTTTCTAAGGTCTGTGATATGGTTTTATATTATACAGACCAGACTGTGTGGAAATTGAACATAGAAGAATTTACTAAAAGAAGGAACATGTTAAATGGTTAACTTACAAAAGATTTTAGATGAGGGTCTTACAATTAAAAGTAGTGGTACAACAGGTCCACAAAAGACCATTTTTAGATCACCCAAAAATCTACAAGCATCTAATGAAGTTGCATTAGCATCTCAAAAAATAACAAAAAAATCTAAAATATATACTATATGTAAAATAGATCATGCGGCTGGGTTATTGGCCCAATCATTGCCTGCTTTTAGTATAGGAGCAAATTTAACTATAGAAGATTTTAATGCTTATAAATTTAATAAAGAAATATTAAAATACACTCACACTCATTTAACTGTAAAACATGCAAAAGCTATTTCATTAACAAAAGATTTTAAAAAATTAGATCTAACAGGAATTTTTGTTGCTATAGGTACTGATAAAATTACATGGGATGTAATTGTAGCATTTATTAATCAAGGTGCTACTGTAATGGTTAATTGGGGAATGAGTGAAGTGGGACCTATGGCAATTAACATCATTTTTGAAAATATAGATGATGTAAATAAGGTTAAGCATGATACTCTAACGTTAATGGGATCGAATTTTTGGCTTGATTGGAAAATAGAGGATAATATATTATTTGTTAAAGGTGATATTTGCGCATATGATGGTTGGTTTGATACACAAGATATCGTAAAATTAAGCAAAGAAAATGTAATGTATTATGTAGGGAGAAAACAAGATAAAATAGATTGTACAAGATTTTTTATTGAGGACACATGTTTAAGTTAGAAAACTACTTGTGTGAATTAAGTTTATCATACAATATTAAAAAATTATTCAATGAAGTAAGATATACAGAAATAACACCATATTTTCGAAATAATCCAAATAAAGATAGTTGGTTTTGTGGTCCTAATACTTGGCTACATGGTAATATAAAAAACTTAAATTCGCCAGAACTTAGATCTTTGATAACTCAACTTGAAGAATCAATTAAAACTAAAGATATAAAACCGACACTTATTTTACAGAAAAAAGGATCAAGTGTACCGTCACATATAGATGCGGTATCTAAAGCCAAACTTAATCCAAATTTATGTTCTGTGAATGTACAATTAACTGAAAAAGTATCTCCTATAAAATTTAATAAAAAAGATTTTGTAACATATCATTGTGCATTAATTAATACGAAAAAAAAGCATGGTGTACCAAAAACTGCCGAAGATAGATTTTTTATAAAATTTAAGATATTTGATCTAACTTATAAAGAGGCATTAAGTAATTATTTAAAATATAGATTATAAATAATATTATAAAGGAGTTTTTATGAAAATATACACAGAAGTAAATTATGTATGGTCTGAGAAAAGGGGCGAACTAATTCAAACCAGTTCTAAATCATATGACTATGGAGGGGAAGTAGCCCTCTGTCATCATCTTCCTAAGTGGATTCATCCATTACTAGAAAATAGATTTTATGCTATTGCTCATTATCGAGATAAAACCGATAATAATTTTTGGAGATTTGGTAGAACGGTTAAAGAATTTCAAGGTATATGTCCCGAAGGAATGAAAAAAGATTAAATTTATTTGATCATGATAAATTTTTATTTGTAGCATTTGAACAAGGGGCAAAAGGTCATTCATATTGCCGAACACTTTCTACATTAGACGATAATATATATTGGTATTCGTGTAAAGAAAATGGATACACGCCAGCAGATATTTCAATTGATGAGCATTCAATATCTCGCCGATTAATTGCTCCAAATCATTTTGATAGAATGGTAAATGGTAAGATGCTCCCACCATTATTTAACGCAATAGAGCCTTACTATAATGACATAGAAGAATACTATCCACTTTTTGAGAGATTGTTTATAGAAAGAGGCGGATTGGATATTATGGAGGGAGGCAAATATATAATGTATCCTGTACATGCAACAAAATCTAAAATAAAAGCAAAGTTTCCCAATGCTATGATAGAAGAAATAATACCAGATAATATAAACAAAGTAATAGAACATTATTTAAATACAGTAGCAAAGTTTCCTGCATACTTAAAACTAGCAGATTTTCGTCCTGACTATCTTACTCCGTATGCTAAAGAATTAGAAAATAACAAAGATGCAACTATGCGAGATTTATTTAATGGTACAGACGAACAATATAAAAAACATGTATATGACACTATAAAGCATCTAGTGGAGATAAGAGAAAATGGATGATGATAAATTGATTTTTTGGACAGGGGCACCAGGATCTAAATGGTCAGCTGCTAGTTACGTTTTAAGCCATACATCTAAAATTAATATTGATATTAGTGATCAAACTCCTGAAAGATGTTATATACATCCAAAAAAATTTGGAGGTATTAGACATGTTGGTTCTTATTTTGGTCCGGGATTTGAATTTGGTCATAAATTTCATGAAATTAATACATTAACTAAAAATAATATAAAAGAAGAAATTAATAAAGCATTTGATGGTACACATCCTGAAAAATTTAAAATAATTAGATGTCATCAATTTATTTATAATTTAGATTGGATTCGTGATAATTTTCCAGAAAGTAAAATAGCAATTGTCTGGAGAAAACCAGAAGTGTCTTGGAATGGTTGGATAACAGCAGGAGGATTTGATATAACTCATCCTAATTATAAAGAATATTATAAGGATGAACAAACGGCTAAAACTTTAATTTATGAAGAAGTATATCTAGGTGCTAAATGGATATTTGATAATAATATGGATGTTAACATTGCGTGTAATAATCATTTCAAACAACGATGGGGAATAACATTTAAATCAGAAGAGGAACATATAGCAACATACATTAGATCTTTAGAGGGGTTTTTTAGAAATAATCCCGATCCATATAAAAAAATAAAGTATGACACAATAATAGCATATTATAATTTTTAATGAACGCTTTTATATTATTACATCAACCAGATTATCATAACAAACAATTTTATGATATATGTGTAAATTATACAAAATTATATTTTGATCATTCATTTATTGAACGTGTAGGTTCAGAAAAGTTTGTTTTTATTGAAACAAATGACATAACCGTATCGAATAATTATGATTTTTCTATAATTGCTAAACCAGGATATTTGTTATCATATCCTTACTATGAAAGCAATTTAAAAGATGATAAGGGAAAAATACTTGCAACAGATTTAAATATACCACATGTCGATTATAATAATTTTGTAGAAACACATTCAGTAATAACAAATGAACTTCTCTCTGCATCTAATAGATGTTATATAATTCATAATGAAATACCAAATATTAAAAAAGCCACAATTGGAAAAATAAAATGGGCGGCTACAGTAAGTAGTGGATTTTTTATTAATTACATATTAGATGTTCATGATTTTGAAGACAATGCAATAATAAATCATGTAGATATTAGTAAACCTAGTTTACAAGTAAGAAAATATACAATTGATAATTGGGATGGTAAAAATTATTTGCAATGGATGGATCATTTGTATGAAAAATTTCCTTTGATGGAATCATTTAATGGCAAACTTAGATTACGAAGTACATATCCTGCAGCAATTAGAATATGGAAACATGTAGAAGAAACATTTAAAAATAATTGGATAGAACATTGGAATCGATATAAGAATTGTAAACACAATTATATACCTTGCAATTTAGCATCAAATGATATAGATAAATTATTTAAATCTAAACCAAAAGAAAATAGCGTATTTTGGTGGAATGGTGCATTAAAACATCTGCCAGCAAATGTATTAAAAACATCTAATGACTCTCATAAAATGTCTATAAATTTTATACAAAAAATTAATAATTATAATTCAGAACTTATTACATATGGGTCTGATTTCTGTTCTATGTATTTTAATGGCATCACTGCTAGTAAGGCTTTAAATAATGTTAAAGAATATAATAGTAGAGATTTTTTATGGAAATTAATGTAGAAATGATGCCCCATAAAATTCGATATGGAGTGTTTCTTAGTGGTGGTATTGATAGTGCAATCTTATTTTATTTAATGGCAAAATATTTAGAAAGTCAATTTTTTGTATATACAGTAGTGAGAACAGAAGATGGTCAAGATAATGAATTAAATACTAAAAATATTGTTAGTTGGATAAAAGAAAAAACTAATTGTTCTATTATAACACATGAAATAAAATATTTTAAGAATCGACTTGAGGCAAGATCTAATAAAAAAAAACAAGCAAAAATTCTTACCAATAAGTATAACTTAGATGCATGGAGTAATGGGTTTTCTTTAAATCCTATTGAGCAAAAGTTTAAGACTGAGGAACGCGATATTCGACGTGATTATCCAGGGATTCCAATTAAGAAAATTATATTCGATAATATTCAAAGTTATAGTCCCTTTGCAAAAATTAATAAAAAAGAAATTGCTAAAATTTGTGCGGAATATAATTTAGAAGAATTGGTGAAATTAACAGTAAGTTGTGAAACTATACAACCACCAAGACCATGTAAAAAATGTTGGTGGTGTAATGAAAAGGAATGGGCATTTGGGTATTATTGAATATATTTGATTATTCTATTTTTATATCTATTTTTTTTGTCCAGCCAATCCACATCGGTGCATTCTCATCTTGCAGTTCTTGACGTCTGGTATTGGGAACCATCAATTTATCTATTTCAGGAGTCGGTATAGCTCTCCTTTCAGCCCAAGAATCGTCCTGCCATTTTCGAACAATAACAAACCCATTTCCGGCGGGCAATAAGTACGTTGATACTTCACATAACCCAGCTTTCTCACAATCACTCATATGTTTATCCATTCGATAAAATTCATTGCATCGTGCTTTGGATGCGTTCCGCTCAACCCATTCTTCTCCCTCACGGTCAGGCTCGTCTATGAACTCGAATCCGCTTGTCATAGTACTTTGAAATTCGACACGCGCTTCTCCCACGCAAGTAAATTTTCCACTCGTGTTTGGATATGGCCATGTGCCCTCCTCGCGTTTTCCCCGGCTCTCCCAAGTGGAAACTGGTGGAACTGGGATACCTTGATATGCAGACATATCATTTTTCGTCATTATTATTGTTTGAATTACTGGCATTTTAAATTCCCTTTATGATTTAAATGGTATTATATATATTTATAGATTTTAATATTAACAAGGATTTTTAAGTATTATGTTTGAATTGTTGATGTGGACAGTATTAGGTTCACTTTATGGTTTATTTATAGGGATAATTCCCGTCTCAGGTCCCACTAAAGCATTGATAATGCTATTTAGTGTTGTGAATCATTTTTCACATATACCATATGAATTTGTTGCCTTTTCTATGGCAGCGGTTGTTGCGTGTACAATAGGAGATAGTTTTTCAGGAGTTTATATTGGAATTCCCGGATCTAATTCTTCTGCGGCGACAATGGTTGATGGATTCCCACTCACCAAAGCAGGACAAAGTTCTTACGCAATTAGTTTAGCATTAACCACTAGTGGTATACAAGGTATTATTTGGTTTGTTCCATTTCTTATTGTTCTTCCATTATATGAACACATTTTACAATATATGAAAGTTCCTGAGATGTGGGTTATTATATTGTTTAGTTTTTTGAGTGTAAGTTTACTATCAAGTAATAAACCATTAAAAGGTATTTTAGCAGTAATTATAGGTGTTGGTTTAGGATCAATTGGTTCTGATGTTACAGGAAATCCAAGATTTACATTTGGAATGGAATATTATCTTTATGACGGTATAGGTATTGCAGTATTGGCATCAGGATTATTTTGTATTCCAGAATTATATACATTGTGTAAATTTGATATGAAATCTGTTAAAGAAAATAGTGACTTTAAACAAATAAAAAAAGGTATAATTGATGCAATACGTTTATGGAAACATGGTTTTGTTGGGGGATTAATTGGGTTTTTCTATGGACTATTGCCGGGATATGGTGGTGGCGGTTCAGAATGGATTTCTTATAGTATAGCGACAAAAATGAAAAGGGTATTTACAACTCCATTTGGTAAGGGCGCGCCAGAAGGTATAGTCGCACCAGAAGGAGTTAATAATGCCGGCAAGGCAGGAGCATTAATACCCACTATTCTCATAGGTATTCCTGGTGCAACATGGGCAATGATCGCGATGGGATTATGGGAATATATTGGATTTCCTATGGGAGATTTATATATATTAGAGGATAAAAATTTTATAAATTCTATAATAATTGGTTATCTAGTCGGCACTATTTCAGTTACAATTTTTGGATTATTATTAGCCGGGCCGATATCTAAAATATTTCGTATCAATAAATATTTTTTCATAGCATTTGTTGCACTTGTTACATGGTGGGCAATAATAAGTTCAAATTTTTATGAATTTATTTTAGAAGATTCAATATTTTTTATTGTGTTTTCATTTTGTGGGTTTATGCTGAAGCATTTTAAAATTAGCAGGCCGGCGGTATTGTTGGGATTTATTTTGAGTGAAAGATTAGAACAATTTTCATATCAATTGATAGATTTGTATAGTTTTCAAGAAATAATTATAAGACCATTCGTTATTATAATAATGTTGTTATCAATATTGATGGTCATTTTTAGTAAAAAAGTAAAGGTAGATTATGTTTAAATTTATTCAATTAGTATTATGTATGTTGTTTGTTTTTGGTACAATGGTTATGGTCAGTCAGGTTAATGCTGATACAATGTACGCAGTTATTCCTAGTTCACCAAAGCCAGGAGGAACCTCGAGATGGGCATGGCTTTGGGGTAAACATATGAATAATAATTTATCAGGTAATATTGAACAAATAGATTTTAAATATATCCCAGGAAATAGAGGAAAAAATGCTCTAAGAAAATTTGAAAGTAAATTGAAATACGGTAATTATATGATGACTAGTCATGGTGGAAATGCTATGGCAACATTATTAGAAGATGTTGGAAATTATGATTTTAGAAAATATAAACCAATATTAATTCATCCTGGCAATATGCTTATTCCCAAAAGGATAGATTATAATCCAAAATTCCATAAACAAAAATTCGCACTTAATCCTGGGGGTGGATCAGAACCAGATCATTTCGCTGCGGGACTAATGGTGTGTCCAGAGACTAATGATATGGATAAATTTATGAAATGTTTTAAAGATAGAGTAATTATTGTTAAAGGTATGAAAAGTGGAGGAGCGCGGATTGTAGCATTTGTAAATGGAGAATTGAATGTAAGTAGAGACACCTTTCAGAATTATACAGGTAATGCAAAATATAAAAAAGCATTATCTAACAATGAACTTGAAATATGGTTTCATCATTGTCAAATGAATTATAAAACAGGTCAATGGGTAGATGATCCAAATCCTGAACTTAAAGGATTATGCTTCGATTATATATTTGAACAAACTCATGGATTTAAACCCAAAGGAGAGGTTTATGATGCATATGTTTTATTGAGATTGTGGAGAGATGGTATTCAAAAAAGTTTTTTTGTGACTACGGATAGTGTATATTATCATGATATGGTAACAATTGCAACAAAAACGTGGTTCGATGAGGAATTTCAAAAAGAAAGATTAAAAAAATTAGGAAGTTATGAGGTATTTATTGGACAAGACTCTGAGTTTATTATAAAAAGAATGTATGAAGCGGTAAATACATCAACATTAAAAAATGCAGTAAGATTTGTTAATGAAGGGTTAGGTTATAAAGCAGTAGTTAAACACATTCATTCTCCTTAATCCATTCTGAATAAATTCTAGCGTCATCCCATGTACATTCTATAACTGTGCATCCATATTTTTTTGCCCATTTATAATTCAGATCAAATGTCCAAGGAAAAAATGTAATATTTTCTTGATTTTTCCAACGATGATCATTTAGTCCTGGATTTTGTCTCCAATATAATCTTCCACCAACTTTGGTTAATTTTACAGCTTTTTGTACTTGTGGTTCAACATCTTCTATAGATCCAAAATTTAAACTACCGAGACATAAAACCACATCCCATTGTTTACCGTCAGCATCGAATTTTTCAATAGATATTACTTCATCTGCACTGTCATTGGCGGGATCAATACCATATAATTTATCACCATAACGTCCTTTAAAGAGATTATAACCACAACCTATATCAAGTATGGTTTCATTATTTGATATTTTGTTTAGAAGTTCCCAACCGCTATAAGAATATTTGCTCCAATTAGGCTTCCAATCATTTTTAAAGTAGTCAATTACCATCCCAATTCTTTCATTTTAGTTGGATCTGCACAAGTTATATTAGATTCACCTTCAACTTTCCTAAACGGTAACACCTTATTATACCCTATCTTTTTCAAAAAGTCAAGGGGGGATATTGGTTTTCCGTGACCAATTTCATAAAGTTCTCCACCAACTCCTTTATCTATTAGTATTTTAATGGCTCTACAAACTTCATATACATGAGTAAAATCTCTTTTATGTTCAGTAATATAGTCTAATTTACCTTCTATGGCTAGTCCATATAACATATTTTTTCTATAATTATAATCTCCCCAAACAGTAAAAAACCTCATAATAACAACGTTTTTGGGAGCAATAAGTTCACATGCATATTTTGATATTGCATATGGACTTTGTAATTCTTTTACAGAAGAGGTGGATGCAAATAGAATTTTTGTATCTTTATAATGATCAAATATTCTTTTAGTTATTTTTATATTATTATCTAAATATTTTTTAGGATTTTTATGACTTTCTCTGACACCTGTTGAACCTGCTAAATGTATTACGCAATCAACTTTAGGTAACTCAGCATTTAATATGTCATTTGGGTAGTCAATTCCATAAATATTATGATATGAATTAAGATAATTGTAGAGATTGGAACCAATGAAACCATTGTGTCCAGTAATCAAAATTTCCATAAACTTACCTTACTAAATAGTTAATATAACATATATTAACGCCGTTATAGGAACATTATGTCAGCTACACAACCAGCGTCAAGAACAGAATTAAGAGAATATTGTTTAAGGGCATTAGGGAAACCAGTTATTCAGATCAATGTTGAAGAGGATCAACTGGAAGATAGATTGGAAGAAGGTCTTCAAATGTATCAAGAATTTCATGGAGATGCCACAATTAAAACATATTTAAAACACGAAATAACACAAGATGATATTGATAACTCATACGTTACATTATTAGAGGCAACTATTGGTGTTATAGCCGTTTTTCCTTTGGATAGTGGATCAACAAAGAACATGTTTGATGTTAGATATCAATTATATTTAAATGATATTTATGATTTGACCAAAACTTCAATAGTATCATACTATCAAGTACAGCAACATTTAGGAGTACTTCAAGAAGTATTTAGTGGGAAACCAGGAATGAGATTTTCTAGGCATCAGGATAGATTATATGTTGATGTTGATTGGTCTAAGGAATTTAATGTGGGGGATTATCTAGTTGCTGAATGTGTACAAATCGTTGATCCAACTACACATACGGATGTTTTTAATGATATGTGGTTAAAACAATACACTACAGAATTGTTTAGAAAACAATGGGGAAATAATTTAATTAAATATCAAGGTACACAATTACCTGGAGGAACCACTTTAGATGGTGGTAGAATTTTAGATGAAGCTAAATCAAATATAGAAATATTGTTACAAGATTTAGAAGGAAAATATCAATTCCCAGTCGACTTTGCAGTAGGATAATAAATGCCAGTATCTACATATTTTCAAAATGTTGATTTTCAACCAGAACAAAATTTACTGAATGATTTGGTAGAAGAATCGATTAAAATACATGGAATAGATATAAGTTATCTGCCTAGAACATCAGTCGCAGTAGATAATTTGTATAGTGAAGACGTCGCTTCTAAATTTTCAGCTGCACATATAATAGAAATGTATATTGATTCAACTGATGGATTTAGTGGTGAAGGTGATATGGTAGGACAATTTGGGCTTGAAATACGAGATCAAGTAATTTTAGATGTTTCTCAAAGACGGTGGAAAGATGAAGAAATAGTAGGAAGACTTGATAGACCATATGAAGGAGATTTAATATATTTTCCATTAAATGATAAATTATTTGAAGTAAGATTTGTTGAACATGAAAAAGTATTTTATCAGTTGGGGAATCTTCCAATATATACTCTCACTTGTGAAACGTTTGAGTACAGTCATGAGGATATGGATACTGGTATTGCGGCAATCGACGATATTGAAACAGATTATGGATACTCGATGGACTTGGTATTTACTTCAGGAGAAGGAACTTTTACGATAGGAGAAGATTGTAGCAATGGAGACGCTTCGATGAAAGTTCTTTCTTGGGCTCCTACTACAAAGACTTTGAGAGTTGGAAATATTGTTGGTACTATTACTACAGCATATGATGTTGTGGGTACAGCAAGTGCCGCATCTTGGTCTATGACAGCAGTGCCAGATGATCTGGTAATTCTAACAGATCCACTGGCGAATAATTTAGGTATTCAAACTGAAAGTGATTCAATATTTGATTTCACTGATAGAGATCCATTTTCTGAAGGTAACATATAATGTTTGGAACATCGACATATCATCAAACAATCAGAAAAATGGTTGTTGCTTTTGGTTCATTATTTAATGATATTTCAGTTAAAAGGGTAAATTCATCCGGAGTTGTAGTAGAAACTTTAAAAATTCCTGTTGCTTATGGACCAAAACAAAAATTTATGGTTAGAATTGCAAATCCCGCTCTTGCAGGAACTCCAGCAATAATTTTACCTAGAATTGGGTTTATGATGAGTCAGATAATGTATGATGGAACAAGAAAATTGAATACTGTTGGTAAGAATTCTTCTTCTATATCTGGAACATTAAGAACACAATATAATCCTGTTCCTTATAATTTTATTTTTGATTTGGCTATTTTAGCAAAAAATGCAGAAGATGCTGCACAAATTGTTGAACAGATTTTACCAAATTTTACACCAGAATTTACAGTAACTATTAAAACTGTACCTTTAATGGATATTGCGGTCGATTGTCCTATTATATTAAATTCTGTTAACTATACAGATGCGTATGACGGAGATTTTGAAACTAGAAGATCTTTATCATGGGATATGCAATTTACAATGAAAACGTTTCTGTATCCAGAATTATCGACTAGTGGAAAACCAATTAAGGAAATATCTCTTCAGATAATAGTTCCTGAGAATGTATCTGGAAACGCGGATGCGGATATTGGTACTTTAGATAGATTTCTTTTGGAAAGTAGTACAGCATTTACAATTAATAGCGTAATAACTGAAGATTCTGAATCACTTTATTTAGAATCTGCAGACGTAAATTTATTAGGAAATACATCAACACAAACAACCGCAACTCTTGGAATAAAACCCAAACCAGAAGATGCGGCAGCGGATGATGATTTTGGGTTTAGTTTAACACTTGATGGAGACGATGTATCATGGACATAAAAGATTTAGTTCAAGAAGTTTTGGTTGAAGACCCAATAACAACTCTTCCAGAAAAGACAGAAAAAAGATTAACAGTAGATTCAGATGATGAGGATTTTAAAACTGATTATAGATATTCAAGAGAAAATTATTATAATTTAATGGAAAAGGGACATGACGCATTAGATGAATTATTAGAAATAGCAAAATCGACAGAGCATGCAAGACATTTTGAAGTTGCTTCACAACTGATTAAAAATCTTGGAGAAACTAATGAAAAATTGGTAAATCTTCAAAAAGTTAAAAAAGAATTAACAAACAAAGCACCAACAGGACCAGCATCAGTTAATAATAATTTGTATGTTGGATCAACTACAGATTTATTAAAGTTGATAAAGGATAAGAAGAATAAATGATAAATTTTAAAGAATATCTCAAAGAAACGCGTTTAGACAGAAAACTTGACAAGTATGTTAGTGATGAAATCAAGAAACGCAAACTCGCAAGACATCCAGTTAATGCAACTGATGATATTAAAATGAGAATGAAGCCCAACAAACCTGCTTTCAAATTTCCTTCTCCAACAGGATCTATGATGATTCATGTATATCT
>CETT01039884.1_pt1 | contig 13575 bp, 8 predicted proteins | sample 356361 | NCBI WGS metagenome assembly CETT01 (sample SAMEA2622429, study PRJEB7988) | marine metagenome | isolation source: saline water (ENVO:00002010), including | reverse complement strand
AAAAAGCTACTAATATGATTCGTCCTAATTCTAATACAAATAAAGTATTAATGAATTATGTTGTTGCTGCTCCTAGAATGTATAAAGGCAAAATAGATTCATTAGTTTCTAAAATGACACCTTACGCTGATTTAATACAGCTTACACATTTAAAATTACAACAATCAATACAAAAATTAACACCTTCAGGAGTTTATGTGGATGCTGATGGCCTTGCTGAAATAGATTTAGGTAATGGAACAAGTTATAATCCACAAGAAGCTTTAAATATGTACTTTCAAACAGGTTCTATTATTGGTAGATCTTTAACCGTTGAAGGTGATCCAAATCCAGGTAAAATACCTATTCAAGAATTACCAGGAGGTGGTGGTAATCAAATACAACTTCTAATAGGTGCGTACAATCAATATTTACAAATGATGCGTGATATAACTGGATTAAATGAAGCAAGAGATGCTGCTGATCCAGATCCTAAAGCGTTAGTTGGTGTACAAAAATTAGCAGCGGCTAATAGTAATGTTGCTACAAGACATATATTAGATTCAAGTATATTTATTACTAAAACTTTAGCTGAATGTATTGCTTTAAGATTTAAAGATGTGTTAGCATATCATCCTCAAAGAGATGCGTTTGTTTCTGCTATAGGTCATTATTCTGTAGGAGCATTACAAGAAATGAATAGCTTGCACTTACATGATTTTGGTATCATATTAGATTTAGAGCCTGACGAATTAGAAAAAGAAAAATTAGAAGCTAATATTCAAATGGCTCTTTCACAACAAAGTATATATTTAGAAGATGCTATAGATATTAGACAAGTACGTAATATTAAACTTGCTAATCAATTATTAAAGTTTAGACGTATTAAAAAACAACAAGCTGATCAAGCACAAGCACAATCAGCATCTGTTGCACAAGCTGAAGCACAAGGCCAAGCTCAAATACAAATTGAACAAGCAAAAGCTCAAGCAGCTCAAGTTGCAGCTGAATCTACAATACAAATAGAAAATTCAAAAAATGAATTAAATATTAAAAAATTAGAAATTGAAGCAAAAACTAAAAAAGAATTAATGCAGTTTGAATTTGATCTTAATGTACAATTAAAAGAAATGGAAATTCAAGCGCAAAGAGAAATGGCAGATAAAAAAGATATATCAGGACCTCCTAAAATTAATAAACCTAAAAAATCTTTTGAATCTAAAGGCAATGATGTACTAGGAGGTATTGAATTATCAAGGTTTGAACCAAGATAAATTATTAAATTATTTTATTAAATATTATGAAAGAAGAACAAGTAACAGTTAAAGCGGTTGAAGATACAAAAGAAACTTCTCCGCAAGAAAAAGAAGCAGCTGTATTAGATGCAGCTATAAAAGAAGGAGATGTAAATCCTGAATATGGACTTCAAGAAGATGGAGTTTATAAAGTTAATTTAGATAAACCACCTAAACAAAAAGAAGATGCCGTTCAAAAGCAAAGCACAAATGAGGTATCTGTACGCGACGGATCCGAAGCTAGCAAAGAAGTTCAAGAAGAAAACAAAGAAGAGCCTAAAGAAGTTACCGGAGAAAATAAACAAGAAGAAAAAAATAAAGGTAACGAAGAAGAACAAGGGCAAGAAATAGAATCACCTATAGAACTTGTTACAGATGAAAAAGATAATACTGACGAGACAGGAGTGGATACAGGCGCTGAAGATGCCGACACCCCAGAAGAACAAGAAGAAGTATTACAGGAAAATAAAACACAAGAATTACCAGAAAACATTCAAAAATTAGTACAATTTATGGATGAAACCGGAGGTTCCTTAGAAGATTATGTTAATTTAAATAAAGATTATTCTTCTATGGATGCAACCTCTATGGTCTATGAATATTATAGATCTACAAAACCTCATTTAAATAATGAGGATTTATCGTTCCTTATGCAAAAAGAATTTAATTATTCTGAGGATGAGGACGAACCTCAAGATATTAAAGCTAAGCAATTAGCTTTTAAAGAAGAATTATATAAAGCTCAAAAGCATTTTTCAGATTCTAAGCAAAAATACTATGCTGATCTTAAGTTAAGAAAGCAAGAATTGCCTGAAGAATATAAAAAAGCTTATGACTTTTATAATGAAAGCAAAAAGATTGAAGAATTAACTGAAAAAAATAAAAAAAGTTTTATATCTAAAACAAATAAGCTTTTTGATGACGAGTTCAAAGGTTTTGATTTCAAAGTCGGGGATAAAAAATATAGATATAAAGTTGAAAATAAACAAAAAGTTAAAGATACTCAGTCTGATTTAACAAATGTAATAGGACAATATTTAGATAAAAATGGAGATATGAGAAACCCTTTAGGTTATCATAGAGCTTTATTTGCAGCACAAAATGTTGACAAAATAGCAAATCATTTTTATGAGCAAGGCCGTGCCGACGCTTTACAACAATCCATTAAAGAATCTAAAAATATTGATATGTCACCAAGAGCAGATGCTTCTGCAACAGGTAATATATCAAATAATCCTGTTAGAGTTGTTCCATCAAATTCTTCAAATAAATTGCGCATAAAATGGAATAAATAACTTTAAATTTTTAAAAAATGGCTTTTACAAGTGGAATTCCTGCGGCTTTACAACCGACTCAAACAAAAGCATTATATGCAGGAAATTATATTGATTTTACTGATAGCTCATTTAATATGTGGGCTCAACAGTTTTTACCAGATGTATACGAGCAAGAAGTTGAAAGATATGGAAACAGATCTATCGGTTCTTTCTTACGTATGGTATCTGCGGAAATGCCATCTACTTCAGACCAAATTATTTGGACTGAGCAAGGTAGATTGCATACAAGATATGCGAATATCGTTTACTTAAGTAACTCTGGCACAATGCCAACATCAGGTACAACTCCTGGTACTGCATCTGCTGCAACTACAGGTGGTAATGTTGGAAACTTTTTTGTTCCAACAGCACAGCCAACTAGTTTAGGTGTTACTACTCAAGGTACAACAGCTGTTAACTTTAAGAAAGGTCAAACAGTTATGATTCAAGCTCAAACAAGTGCTACCTCTGCAATTGGTGGTACAGGTGCTGTAATAAAAGGTGTAGTTACTAATGTTAGTGGACAATACTTCCAAATTAAATCTTATGGAGGTGTTCCTGCAATCACAAATGCACAAAGATTTACCGCACTTGCTTATGGCTCTGAATTTGCAAAAGGATCTGGAAACTTTAGTGAAAAACTAGATCCTAGTTATGCAACATTTACCAACAGTCCTGTAATTTTAAAAGAACATTATTCTATTAATGGTTCTGATACTGCACAGATTGGCTGGATTGAAGTTACTTCTGAAAATGGAGCTAGTGGATATTTATGGTATTTAAAATCAGAACATGAAAATAGATTGAGATTTGAAGATTATCTTGAAATGTCAATGGTTGAAGGTGTCAAACAATTAAACACTGGAGCTACTTTAAATTTTTATGATTCTGCACTTACGGCTACTGCTAAAGGTACTGAAGGTTTCTTTGAAGCTATTGAAGCAAGAGGAAATGTATATTCAGGATTTGGAGCACAAGCTGGTGGTGGTGGAGGTGCGTTAACTGATTTTGACGCAGTTCTAGTACAATTAGATAAGCAAGGAGCTATTGAAGAAAACATGCTTTTCTTAGATAGAAACTTATCTTTAGAAATTGATGACATTCTTGCTCAGCAAAATGGCGGATATTCTGGAGGTACTTCTTTTGGAGTGTTTAACAATAGTGAAGATATGGCACTAAACTTAGGTTTTACAGGTTATAGAAGAGGTTCTTATGACTTCTACAAAACAGACTGGAAATACTTAAATGACTTCTCTACAAGAGGAGGTTTTGGTGACATCGAAGGTGTATTAGTACCTGCTGGTACTTCTACAGTTTACGATCAAGTCCTTGGTCAAAACATCAAGAGACCATTCTTACACATCAGATATAGAGCTTCTGAGACTGAAAATAGAAAAATGAAGTCTTGGGTTACAGGTTCTGTTGGTGGACCATCTAGTTCTCCAATTGATGAAATGAGAATGCACTATTTATCTGAAAGATGCTTAATCGTTCAGGGTGCAAATAATTTCGTATTATTTAAAGACGCTTAATATTTATATAAGTTTTACCCCCGTGTTTTATCGGGGGTAATTCTTATTAATACTTATATTATATTATATTATGGAAACAAAAACTAAAGCGCCAAAAATTGAAAAAAATTGGCAGATAAAAGATAGAACATATATGCTAACTGGAGGTAAAGCACCTCTTAGTTGGACAATACAATCTAAACATACCGCTAGAAAACCTTTATTATGGTTTGATGAAGAATTAGGTGAACAAAGAGAAATAAGATATGCAAGCAACCAAAAATCATTATTTGTAGATGAACAAAAAGGTAATGCAACTCTAGCACACGTAGTTTTTTTAGATGGTATTTTAGAAGTTCCTAAACATCAACAATCTTTACAAAAGCTTTTATCTTTATATCACCCTAAATCAGGTGAAATATGGTCTGAAATTGATGAAGAAGCTGAAGCTATGGATGAAGTTGATAATATTGAATTTGAGCTAGAAGCTTTAAATTTAGTTAAAAGTTTAGATATAGAACACTTAGAAGCAGTAATGAGAACAGAATTAGGATCTGCTGTAGCAAACATGAGTACAAAAGAATTAAAAAGAGATGCTTATTTGTTTGCTAGAAAAGACCCTGAACTATTCTTAGAAGTTTCTAAAGATGAAGATATTAAATTACGTAATTTAGCAAATAGAGCTGTTGAGCGCGGCATTATAGAATTAACAGATGATAATACTATATTTAGATTTGCTAATGGTAAAAAAATAATGCAAGTACCATTTGATCAAAATCCTTATGGTGCATTAGCACAATATTTTAAAACCGATCCAGGCGTTGATTTAATGAAATCTATTACGAAAAAATTATCGTAATGCAAATGATATAGGGCGAGAAATCAGCCCTATATCAACTAATTAAAATAATATAAATGGCTGTAAATATAAACAATGTATACCAAACAGTTCTTGTTATAATAAATAAAGATAACAGAGGATATATAACACCTGAAGAATTTAACAGATTAGCTGCACTTGCACAAAATGAAATATTTGAAAGTTACTTTAATAAACAAGTTGCTTATGAAAGTCAAATTGAAATAAAAACAGATTTTTCAGATCCAGTATTAACAAATTCTGAAAAAATAAATGTATTTTATGCTAATGCAACTCTTTCACAATCAGGAACTACATTTACTTTTCCAACTGATTTTTATAAATTAGGTGTTGTAAACGTTGATGATGTTGTAGCAGATTTACTTTCACATGAAGATTTAAAATATATAAATTTATCTCCTTTAACTGCTCCTGTAAAAACACAGCCTGTATATACATTAGTAGAAGGTGGCGTAAGATTATATCCCTCTTCAATTACATCAGGGGTAACTATAGATTATCTTAAAAAACCTTTAAATCCTAAATGGGGTTATGCAATGCCTACAGCTTCTCAAATAGCAAGCGGCGTTCCAAATGAACCTATATATGATAGCACAGTTTTTAATCCTGCTACTGATGATTATAATGCTATAGCTAAATCTTATGATTTTAGATTACATTCTTCTGAAGAAAATAATTTAATAATTAAAATACTTTCTTATGCGGGTGTTGTAATAAAACAAGCTGATATAGCAGGTTTTGCACAAGGAAAAGATCAACAATTACAAGCAACTGAACAATAATGGCAATATCAAGAAAACCTTTAGACGTAGATAATTACTCTGCATTAGATGGCGGAACAGGATTAGCAATACCCGGATATTATAGCCGTGTTAATTTAAATGACATAATAAATAACTTTATAGTTGGTTATACCGGTGATGGCAAAGTATTACCTAAAATACAAAGATATGATGTTGCTTTTTGGGCCCAGAGATCAGTCCAAGAATTTAGTTATGATATATTTCATTCAGAAAAAGCAATAGAAATTGAATTGAACAGTACATTGCAAATATCTTTACCTTCAGATTATGTTAACTATGTGGATATCTCATGTGTTGATAATAATGGTGCTTTAAAACCTATACAAAATAATAAAGTTGTAAAGGCTAGTAAAGCTGTTGCACAAGATAATGAATATAAATATTTGTATGATCAAGAAGGGAATATTATTTTTAGAGAAACATCGGAAGGCTTAAAAAGATTTAAAGAAAGTACAGAAGCTTTACCTGAAAGAGATTATGAAAATTACTACGACGGTTACTACGAGGATAATGATTTAACCGCATATGGTAGAAGATATGGATTGGATCCACAAAGGGTAAATATAAACGGTACTTATGTATTAGATCTTGAAGCAGGTAAAATATATTTTGATTCATATTTTACACAAGGAGATTTAATAACATTAAGATATATTTCAGATGGTTTAGGAGATAACGGTGATTTTAATAATGTCTTAGTGCCTAAATTAGCTGAAGATGCTGTATATGCAAATATATTATATAATTTAGCAAAGTTAAGACCAGCTGCCGCGGGCGCTGCCGCATTATATAAAAAAGAAGCTGCTGCTAAAATGCGTAATGCAAAAATTAGGCTTTCAAATATGAAACTTAAAGAGATTGGCCAAGTTCTTAAAGGCAAATCTAAATGGATTAAACACTAACGTATGCCAGAAATTAAAAGGGTATTTAATGCTAGCCGAATGAATCAAGATTTAGATGATCGGTTAGTAGTCCCAGGTGAATATCGCGAAGCATTAAATATAAATGTAAGCAAGTCAGAAGGTTCTGATATAGGTGCTATAGAAAATCTTAAAGGAAACAAAGAGATTGTAAATACCTCTATCTCAGGGGCAAAGACTATTGGTGTATTAAGAGATAACGGTAATGAAAAAATATATTATTTTATTACTAACAATAATAGCTTCGACCATTCAAACAGTAGCAATAAGCAGCATCAAATAATAGAGTATGATCAAAAAGCAGATAAATCTATTATTTTAGTAAATAGTAATGCTTTAAACTTTCATACGCAATTTCCTATAACAGGTATAAATCTTGTAGATACATTGTTATTTTTTACAGATGATAGAAACCCTCCTAGAAAAATAAATGTTGATACTGCAAGAAATGAACCTGGTAAGTATAATTTAGCATCAGATATAGATAATCTTATATCTGTAGCTAAGTATGCTCCTTTTACTGCAGCAGAAATATTAGCATTATCAAATACCGATGAAACCGGTGCTGTAATCACATCAAACTTTTTAGAAAACAAACTTATAAGATTTTCATATCGTTATCAATATGATGATGGTGAATATAGTACTTTAGCTCCTTTTACTCCTATATGTTTTTCAAGATTAGGTAATCCTGATGCTATAAGTACTAGTACTATTGCAGATTTTGGTGAAATAGAAACATTTATAAACGCTGTTAAATCTGTACAATTATCTGTACCTATACCAACAGGATATGGAATTACAGGTGTAGAACTTATATATAAAGAAACAGGCTCATCTACATTATATATTGTAGAAGATAAAACTGTTACAACGGAATCTTCTGTAAACTTTTTTTATAAATCTCAAGATCCTTTTAAAACTTTACCTCCGGATCAACTTACAAGAATATATGATGCGGTTCCTATAAAAGCTAAATCACAAGAGCTAGCGGGCGGTAGACTTATATATGGTAATTTTTTACAAAATTTTGATATACCAGATATATCTTTTAGTGTTGTAAGAACAGGCGAAACTTCTGCCAGGTATTCAACATTAGATACATCAATGTCTGTTAAGTCCAGAAGAACTTATCAAGTTGGTATTGTATTAGCTGATAGATTTGGCAGACAATCTCCTGTAATATTATCCGCAACGGGTAATGATACTGTATTTATTGATGCTGCATCAGGAAATGTAAATAGTACAAATGTTTTTAATGCTTTAAGAGTTTCTTTTTCTGCTGCTGCTGTAACTATTTTAAAAAATTTAGGATGGGCTTATTCTTATAGAATAGTTGTAAAGCAAAGAGAGCAAGAATATCATAATTGGATTTCAATTGTTTCTTCTGCAAATGTAGTGGCTAGATTAGGTGATAGCATAAATAAAATTCCAAGAGATCAAACTGCTGTAATACCACCAAGTACAAGTAATACAGTATCACCTTGTGATGTTTCTGTATATCCTAAAGTATTAAATGGTGCCAACCAAACAACATCTAGTTTAACAAAAGTACAATCAATTAATAATCCTGCAGGTACAGCTAATGTACCTACTGTAACAGATGCGGGTGCTTCAGTAACATCTGGTGTTTCTGTATATGAAACAGAACCTGTTGAATCAGATTTAGATATATTTTTTGAAACATCTACAGGTGGTGAAATAGAAGATTTAGCTAATACAGGTGCAACTATTGATGTTAGATTTTTTAATTGTTATTTATTAAATTTTACATCAGGTACGCATATAGAAGTAAATAGATTAAGAGCTGGTTTTAATGAAAAAGCATTTGATGTTGGTGTTAGAGCTTATGTTGTAAAAGAAAATTTTGCAGAAGAAAGAAGATTTAATACTCTTATACATTCAAGCGGATTATTTAATTCAAGAACTAATATTAATTTTATAAATCAGTTTAATGAATCAGAAGGTGGATTAACAGTATCATTAGATCCTCAAGATGGATCTGTACAAAAGTTATATGCCGACGACACACAAGTTGTTATTTTTCAAGAAGATAAAATATCTAGATCACCTATAGATAAAGATTTTATATTTTCTGCAGAAGGCGGTGCAATACCTGTTACAAGTAATACACAATTTTTAGGAACTATAGCTCCTTTTGCAGGTGATTTTGGTATATCAAAAGATCCTCAATCTTTTGCTACATATGGGTATGCTAGATATTTTACAGATAAAAACAGAGGTGCTGTGTTAAGATTGTCTCAGAATGGTATTGTTGAAATATCTAATTCAGGTATGGGCGGCTTTTTTAGAGATGCTTTAAAAACATCTACAAACGTTATAGGCTCTTATGATGAGTATCATGGGTTATATAATATTACTATAATTGGTGAAGGTTATCAGGGTAACGATGATACAAATTTAGCTACTGCTTCAGATAATTACTTTACAATTTCATTTGATGAAAATGCAAAAGGGTGGTGTAGCTTTAAATCTTTTAAACAAGAAAATGGTATTAGTTTAAATAATTTATATTATACATTTAGTAATGGTAAATTATTTGAGCATAATAGAGAAGACGTAAATAGAAACACATTTTACGGAGTAACAGCAGATTCTTATGTTGAGCCTATATTAAACGATAGCCCTTCTCTTATAAAAACATTTAATAATATAAGTTATGAAGGAACATCTGGTTGGGAATTAGATTTTCTTGAAACAGATCTTTCTGAAATAGGTATTGTACCTTCCCCTATAAATGTATTTGATATATCTTTACAAATAACAAGAGCAAATTCAACTGTTGGTGCAAACACTTTAATAACAGGAGAAAGAAAAGCAAAAGCAAAACAAGGAGAAACTATTACTTGGGCTATATTTGTAGAACCTAAAAATGCAGATTTTAAATTTAATTCTGTAAATGATGTTACATTAACATATTCTGGTTCACAAACTGTTAATATAACCAATCCTACTGCTATAGTTGATGGGAAATTAGTATTTAATATATCTTATACTGTTGGTACATCTAATCAAACTTTAGAATTAGCCGTTGGTGGAACAGGTGCATCACTTGCATTTACCGTTGCTCTTCTTAGTATTAGTATTGGTGATTCTGTTTCAGATGCAGCAGTTAGCCCCACACTTGTTGAATTAACTACAGGTGCTACATCACAAGATATAATTGTAGCTCCTACAAGTACGCATTTTATAAATCCGTATAATATTGCAGTTGGTATAGCAGGATTGCCAGCATTAAATACATCGGTTATATCAGGTACTGAAACTATACCTGTAAAAGTTGTAAATTATTCAGGAGCTAATAAATATGTATTAGATGGAATAAGACAAGACAGTATTGCGCTTACTATTGGAAAAACATATAAGTTTGATCAATCTGATAGTTCTAATGCAGGAGGTGGTGGTCATGGATTAAGATTTAGTATTACTCCTAATGGTACTCACGGGGGTGGTGTTGCATATACTAATGGAGTAACAGTTGTAGGCACAGCTGGACAAGCTGGCTCTTATACTCAAATAGTTGTAAGCTCATCTACACCTAGTCCATTATATTATTATTGTGTAAATCATTCAGGTATGGGTGGTAATATTATAACTACTCCTCTTGCATATACAAGGCAAACTAATCAAATAACATATAATGTTCCAGTTACAATGCCTGCCAATCCTACTAATGAAAATATGACTTTTTCAGGAAGTGCTACTCAATTATATACACTTACATGGGCTAGCCCCTCGTCAGGTACATTAACACCACCTACTGGAACTTCAGTTGGAAATGCTTATACTATAAGCCCTTATGTTGCCAGTAGTCAAAGAACTGCAACATTACGTATAAATGTAACAGGTACAACAAAAGTTATGCTGCCAAGCTCTTATGCTGTTGTATATAATGTAGAAGATACAGCTATAACAGAAACAATAACATTTGCTACTAGTTATACACAAGATTATTATGAAGCACAAATTGTACTTCCTAAAATATATGAAAATACTACAGCTACTGCAACTATAACAGGTAGCGGTGAAGTTACTGCTGCTATGGGTAGTATAGCTAGCTCACATACTTTTAGCGCAAGTGGTAATAGTAATTTAGTTATAGGTGATGTAGCTTCTGAAAAAGCTAATCTAGTTATACAAGCAACACCTAATCAAGATTGGATATATTTAGCAGCAGCAACAACTCAAGGTGTAGCTGTAAATCCAACTGCATCTCAAGCAGTTATTATTGACCCAGATAACATTAATATATATGGAGGTAATTATCCTTTTACAATTAATGTTGCTGATAATACAACTGGTAGCTCTAGAACAGGCACGGTTGTAATTCAAAAATTAAATACAAGAGTTACAGGAGTTAGTAATCATACAATAAATATAACACAAAACGGATAATGAGCACAATAATAACATTTCCATTTAAAGAAAAAGAAGGTAAGTATTTTGCACCAATAGTTTCACAAGAAACAACATATAAGTTACAAAGTGGTTCTGTTGTTGCTGATTCTACCAAACTTGTATCTGGTGTAAAAGGTATTTTTATGAAAGTTAGAATTAAATTGCCCGCTTCTAATGCTTCAACAAAAGCGGAATTATTTGCAATAAACTCTGAAGCAGTAAATTCAAGTAATTAATATGGACATATTAGATTTTTTATTTTATATTCCTGAAGGATTAACTTTAGGTTTAGCACCTTTAGCTATTGGCGCTATTGCTGGTGCAGCTGGTGGTCTTATAAAAGGTATTGGCTCTCTTTTTGGAAGAAGAAGAAAAAGAAGAGAAAGAAGAAAAGCAGAAAAAGCAGCTAAAATGATGGAAAACAAGGTAATGAACTTTAAGTTTAAAAATGCCTATGAGGGCATGGAAGGTTCAACCTATAAACCCACTCCTGCAGATGCTGCTAATATGGCATCTGCTGCTCAAATAGGATTGCCTCAATTAGGTACTCCTAAATCTATGAACGCTATCGGTTATGATTCGCAAGGATATACCGCTTCTCAAACAAATGTTGATGGTCTTTTAAGGGGAGAAGATACAGGGCTTAGTAATGAATTTTCTAATTTACAAGTATCTACAGCTGCTGCAGAAATGGCAGCTCAAGAAGCTGATCAATCATTAGCTGCATCACAGGATCTTGCTGCACAAGCAGGAACAGGGGCTGGTGGCGCTACAGCACTTGCACTGGCTGCCGCTAAATCAAAAGCAGGTATTTCAGCAGATATAGATAAGCAAGTAAAACAAAATGAAATGCTTAGAGCTCAAGGTGAAATGCAACTTCAAAGAGAACAATTAGCTCAGCAAAATTTAGCTTCACAGTTTGATTTAGGCCAACAACAATTTAATGTTGCTGCTAAAAACACTGCGGCTCAATTTAGTGCTAATGCTGCTAATCAAGCAGCTGCTTTTAAAGCATCAGCTTTAAATAATGCTTCTCGTTTCAATACACAAGCTGCTAATCAATTTGCATTACAAAGTTTTGGTACAGAAGCTCAAATGAATCAGTTTAATGCTGCTCAAGCTAATCAATTTGCAAGAGATGAATTTGGAGCTATGAATAGACTTAATTTAGCCAATGCACAAGCTGAAAATAGAGCGGCTATGTTTGCAGCCGATACAGATTTTAAAGCAAGACAAATGGCCGCTGGAGGCGATATGGCAGTACAGCAAGCTCAATTTAATAGACTTGCTTCTATATATGGTATGAAAACACAGGCTATGAATAGAGCTCAAGCTGCAGATGAAAAACAAAGAGGAATGCTTTTAAGCGGGTTATCTCAAGCTGCAACTGGAGCAGGTAATGTTGTTGCAGACAATTTACATATGCTTAAGGGTTCTGATAGAAGGCTTAAAAAAGATATTAAATTAATTGGAGCATCTCCTTCAGGACTTAATATTTATAGTTTTAAATATAAGGATATTAAGTTTGGTAAAGGGTTATTTCAAGGTGTTATGTCTGATGAAGTACCTCAAAGTGCTGTAATTAAACATTCTGATGGGTATGATAGAGTAGATTACTCTAAAATTGATGTTAAATTTAATAAATTATAAACATGGCGACATATTTTAGTAAAGGTTTTGGAAGTATTCCTATAGTTAAAAATCCTTTTCCTATTTATACAGATGCAGACTTTATAGATGAAGGTGTAAAAGCAGGAGCACAAGATGCTGCTCGTATTTCACAATCTTTACAAAACCAAAGAAGAAATCAAATTAATCAGCAAAGAGAAGATAGATTAGCGGCACAAGAGGCAGAAATAAGAGCTAATAATCATCGTACAACAATAAATTCTTGGCGAATAACAGATACTACTGAGTACGATAATTTAAATTTAGCTAAAGGTAATTTTTCGGCAAAATTAATTGAAGTAGCTAATCAAGCTGATGTAATGCGAAATAAACCTATTTCAGAAGGAGGTATAAGTAATTCTACATATCAATCTATTATGTCAGAGTTAGAGGGACAAATACCACAATTTAAAATAGCGGCAGAAGCTTTTGAACAATTAGGTGAAAAATATTTAGCTGGAGTTGAAGCAGGTAATTTATCTAATGCTAATCTTCCTGAACAAATGCAACCTCTTGTAGAAATACTTACTAATAATGCTTCTTTAGAATTTCAAAATATGAAAAACGGGCAAGTAAAACTTGTGGGAACTTATAATAATGAAGAAGGCAAAAAAGAACAAATAGAAGTTCCTTTATCACAAATAGATAGACTTCCTGGAGTATTATATAAACCTGAAACTGCTATAAAAGATTATACAGATACAGAAGTAGGTTCTGTTATTGAAGCAAAAATTAATGATTCTATTAGAAAAGACGGAGATGGCTTAACCTCTTTGGACTATGA
>CETT01021568.1_pt1 | contig 13575 bp, 10 predicted proteins | sample 356361 | NCBI WGS metagenome assembly CETT01 (sample SAMEA2622429, study PRJEB7988) | marine metagenome | isolation source: saline water (ENVO:00002010), including | reverse complement strand
GGACACGGCCACCGTGCCCATTCCAGCCTTCGCTGCCAACTGAGTTGCCGGACCGGCCCTGCCGGCCACCGGACACCGGACGGACCACCGACAGGGTCGCGGTGTGTCTGTTCGACGTCAGACCGGCCAGACTGCTGGGGTGCGGCTCGAGGAAACCCCCGAACAGCAGTCATTGCGCGCCGAGTTGCGCTCCTACTTCGCCGGGTTGATGACCGAGGAGCTCAGGGATGCGCTCCGCGATGGCCACGCCGCATCCGACACACGCCGGTCGGTATACAGGCGACTCGGGACAGACGGGATGCTCGGCCTCGGATGGCCAACCGAGTACGGGGGCGGCGGCCGACCGGAGACCGATCAGTTCATCCTGTTCGACGAGGCACAGCGGGCCAACTGCCCGATGCCGTTCGTGACCCTCAACACGGTCGGACCGACCCTCATCCAATTCGGGAGCGAGGCACAGAAGCAGCGCTTTCTCCCGGGCATTCTTACCGGTGACGTGATCTTCGCCATCGGCTACTCCGAACCGACGGCAGGCACCGACCTGGCCTCGTTGCGGACCAAGGCCGTCCGTGACGGCGACGAATGGGTGGTGAGCGGATCCAAGATCTACACCAGCGGAGGCAACGAGGCCGACTACATCTGGTTGGCCTGCCGAACCGACCCGGAGGCACGCAAGCACAGGGGCATCTCACTGCTGATCGTACCCACTGACGCTGAGGGCTTTTCCTGGACGCCCATAACCACGGTGGGCGACGGGTCGACGACGAGCACCTATTACGACGATGTTCCTGTACCGGCCGACAATCTGGTCGGCGAGATCAACGACGGCTGGTCGATGATCACGACCCAACTCAACCACGAGAGGGTCGGCCTGGCCGCCACCAGTGCCCTGGCATTCCAACTCTACGACGACACGGTGGCTTGGGCGGCCGACACAATCGCCGCCGAGGGTGGGCGAGTCATCGACCGGCCCTGGGTGCAGTTGGACCTGGCCCGCTGCCATGCCGAACTGGACGCCCTCCGACTCCTCAACTGGCGGATGACCCTCGATGTAGAGCGGGGTCGCCTCACAGCCGACCGGTCGTCGGCAGTGAAGGTCTACGGCACCGAGGCGGCGGTGAGGATCTACGAACGCCTGCTCGGCATCATCGGACCGGAGGGTCGGGTGAGGCATGGCCAGCCCGGAGCCGTGCTGCGGGGCGAACTGGAAAAGGCCGGTAGGGCTGCTCAGATCAACACATTCGGGGGTGGGGTCAACGAGGTGATGCGGGAAATCGTTGCCTGGATGGGCCTCGGTCTGACCCGGACGACCCGACAGGCCTGAGGACGACGGAGGCGGTAGTGGACTTCGACCTGACCGATGACCAGGAGGCCCTGGCCGACCTGGCCGATCGGATCTTCGGCGATCTCGCTTCAACTGACAGGGTGGCCGAGGTGGAGGACACCGACGACCGCTTCGACCGCAGCCTCTGGGAGGCCCTGGCCGAAGCGGGCCTGATCGGCGTAGCACTCCCCGAACGGGACGGGGGCCTCGGCCTGGGCATGTTCGAAGCCTGCCTTGTGCTCGAGCAGCAGGGCCGACGGGTGGCCCCGGTTCCGCTGCTGGCCGTCACGGCGCTCGGAGCGTGGCCGATCGCCGCCCACGGCTCCGACGCTCAGCGGGCCCGGTGGTTGGAGGGCGTGACCCAAGGCAGCCGGATCCTGACCGGGGCGTGGACGGACCCGGCCGGAGCGGACCTCTCGCAGCCCCTGACCGGGGTGGCCGAGGGGACGGGATGGCGGGTCACTGGAACGAAGGTGGCCGTGCCTGCCGCCGCTGTAGCCGACGCCGTAGTCGTGCCAGTCGACGTCGATGGCCACCGTGTGGCGGTCCTTCCACTCGATGCCGAAGGCCTGACCGTCACCCTCGCCGAGACAACCAGCCGGGAGATCCAGGGCACGCTCGAGTTCGACGATGTAGTGGTCGGTCCCGACGATCTCCTCGAGGGCGACGGCGATGAGATCACCCGGTCAGTGCTGGACCGGGCCAGGATCGGAATCTGCGCCATGGTGCTGGGATGCTGCGAAGAGGCCCTGGCCATGGCGGCAACCCATGTGTCCGAACGCGAACAGTTCGGCCGGCCCTTGTCCACCAACCAGGGGGTTGCCATCCAGGCCGCCGACGCGGCGATCGACACGGACGGCATACGGGTCACCCTCCAACAGGCCGCATGGCGACTCGACAACGGCCTCGACCTCTCACAGGCCGTGCCGACGGCCAAGTGGTGGGCTGCCGAAGCCGGACAGCGGGTGGTGGTCACCACCCAACACCTGCACGGTGGGACCGGGGCCGATATCAGCCACCCGGCACACCGCTACTTCCTCTGGGTGCTCCAACTGGCAGACAGCCTGGGCGGAGCCGGAACCCACCTGGCCAGGCTCGGCTCGACAATCGCCGACCGAGCCTCCTGAGGGCCGAACGGGAGGACTAGAGGCCGAAGCCGTCGACGACCGGTTCCTGGTCGGCGAAGAAGGGCCCCAGGTGGTCCTCAAGGGCCTCGAGGGTCCAATCACCCTCGTGGGTGGCCTCGAAGGCCCGACGGGGCCGTTCGTAGACCGTGACCTCACCGCCCCAGACCTGGAGTACCTGGCCGGAGACCCGTTCGGCCAGCGGGGAGGCAAGCCAGGCCACCAGCGGCGCCACGTGCTCCGGGGCGAAGGTGTCGAAACCATGGTCGGGCTGCTCGAACAGCGTTGCCGACGGACCGCCCATGATCATCCGGGTGCGGGCCCGGGGTACCAGCACGTTGGCCGTGCACCCGAACCGGAGCACTTCGCGGGCGGCCGAGATGGTCAGGGCGGTGATCCCGGCCTTCGCAGCGCTGTAGTTGCCGCTCCCCAGGGCGCCGATCAGCGCCGCCTCCGAGGAGGTACTTATCAACCGGCCGCCGAGAGGTTCCCCACCTCCGGCCTTCCACCGGTCACGCCAGTGGGCCAGCGTGTGGCGGATGGTGCAGAAGTGACCCTTGAGGTGCACCCGGACCACGTCGTCGAACTCCGACTCCTCCATCTTCTGGAGCATCGAGTCGCGTATGAATCCGGCGTTGTTGACGAGGATGTCGAGGCCCCCGAACTCGTCGACGGCCGTTCGGACCAGGTCGGCCGACTGTTCCCAGTCCGCCACGTCGCCAAAGTGGGCCACGGCCCGACCGCCCATAGCGGTGATCTCGGCCACGACATCCTCGGCGGGCGAGTCGTCCTGGCCTGTACCGAGAAGCGTCGTGCCGAGGTCGTTGACGACCACCGCTGCGCCATGCTGGGCCAACTCGAGGGCTTCGACCCGGCCCAGGCCACGACCCGCACCGGTGACAATGGCTACGCGGCCGTCGAGGAGTTCCATCGTCAGATGCGTTCGATGACCGTTGCCGTGCCGATCGCCCCGCCGCAGCACATGGTGACCATGGCCGTCGAGGCGTCACGTCGTTCCAACTCGTGCAGGGCCGTGACCAGGAGCCGTGAGCCGGTGGCCCCCACCGGGTGGCCCAGGGCTATGGCTCCGCCGTTCACGTTGACCCTCTCCGGGTCGATCTCGGGGTACTGGCCCAGCCAGGAGAGCACCACGGCGGCAAACGCCTCGTTGCACTCGAAGATGTCGATGTCGGACAGCTGCATCCCGCTCCTGGCCAGGAGTCGGGCCGTGGCATCCACCGGGCCGTCGAGGAGGTAGTAGGGGTCGGTGCCCACCACCACGTTGGTCACCATGCGGGCTCGGGCCTTCAGGCCGAGGGCAGCAGCCCGCTCGGCGCTCATCCACAGCAGGCCGGCAGCACCGTCGGAGATCTGCGACGAATTGCCGGCCGTGTGGATCCCGGCGGGCATCACGGGATCGAGTCGGGCCAGGCCCTCGGCGGTGGACTCCCGGATCCCCTGATCGGTCGTCACACGCCTGGTCTCGGAGGTTCGGGCGCCGTTCTCGTCGAGGATCGGGACGTCCAACGGGAGGATCTCCCGCTCGAAGCGCCCCTCCACCGCTGCCTGGGCCGCCCGCTCCTGGGAGCGCAGTCCCCATGCATCGACATCCTCCCTGGTGATGCCCCGGTTGGCGGCGATCCGTTCGGCAGCTTCGAACTGGTTGGGACTGTCCCACGGGAAGTCGTCCGGCTTCGACTTCCCCGGGCCGTTGACGACGTTGGAGCCCAGGCCCACATGGCTCATCAACTCGACCCCGCAGGCCAGGCCCACGTCGATGGTGTCCGAGGTGATCAGTGCGTGGATCAGGTTGTTGGCCTGCTGGCCGGAGCCGCACTGGGCGTCGACGGTGGTGGCCCCCGTGCTGTAGTCGTCGCAGGCGGTCAACCAGGCGTGGCGGGTGACGTTGCTTGCCTGCTCGCCGGCCTGCGTCACGCAGCCTCCGATGACCTGCTCCACCTCAGCCGGCTTCAGGTCGGCTCGGTCGACGATGCCCCTCTGAAGGGCTCCCAGCAACTGGGTGGCGTGGAAGCCGCTCAGGTCGCCTGTTCCCACCCGGCCTCGCCCGAGCGGCGTCCGTAGTGCTTCGACGATGACGGCCTCTGCCATGGCGGCGTTCCTCCTGGTCCAGTGTCCACATCATTGCCCAGTCGTCCGGACGGCGACCACATCAGAACGGACCGGAGCCGACAGGCCCTGCTCAGCGACCACGTGGCCGTGGCGGGAAGCAGTGGGATCAGGCGCCGACCACGGGGATGAGCACCCGGCCGTCATCGGCGCGCCGGACCTCGAGGTGTTCGCCGGAGGACACCCGTCCGTAGAGCGTGTTGCGCTGCTCGAGGGTGCGGCCCAGCGGTTCGACAATGGCCACGAAGTCGGACTCCTGGGCGGACTGACCGTGTTCGGCGCCGGCGGCCCGTGAGATGTTCTCGTCGACGAGGGTGCCGCCGAGGTCGTTGCATCCCGCCTGGAGCATCTGGCGGATGCCGTCGAAGCCGATCTTGACCCAGGAGCCCTGGATGTTGTCGACCAGCCCATGCAGTGCGATCCGGGCCACGGCGTGCATCAACAGCGTCTCGCGGAAGGTGGGGCCTCGGCGCGCCGTGCGTTGCAGGTAGATGGGAGAGGCCATGTGCACGAAGGGGAGGCCCACGAACTCGGTGAACCCACCGGTCTCCTTCTGGAGGTCGCGGCACGCGAGCAGGTGCCGCACCCAGTGTTCGGGGCCCTCGATCGATCCGAACATGATCGTGATGTTGGAGCGCAGTCCGACCCCGTGCGCAGTGCGGTGGGCCTCGAGCCATTCCTCGGTGTTGATCTTGTCGGGACACAACCTGGCACGAATCGTGTCGTCGAGGATCTCTGCTGCGGTTCCGGGCAGGGACTGTAGGCCGGCGTCCATGAGGCGACGGAGGTAGTCCGCCAGGGGCTCGCCGAGGCGTCGGGCGCCTTCGGTGACCTCGAGTGCGGTGAAGCCGTGGACGTGTATGTCCGGCACGGCGTCCCGGACGGCCCGTGTGACGTCGATGTAGTAGTCGCCGTCGAAGTCGGGATGGATGCCGCCCTGGAGGCAGACCTCGGTGGCACCCATACGTGCGGCATCGGTGGCACGGCCGGCGATCTCGTCGAGGTCCAGGAGGTAGGGGGTGCCTCGCAGGTTCAGCGACAGCGGGCCCTTCGAGAAGCCGCAGAACCGGCACTTGTAGGTGCAGACGTTGGTGTAGTTGATGTTGCGGTTGGCAACCCAGGTCACGACATCGCCGACGGCCCGACGCCGGAGTTCGTCAGCGACCTCGGCAACGGATCGCACCTCGGGGCCGCGTGCTGCAAACAGGGTGAGGAGTCCTTCGGACCCGACCTCCTGTCCATCGAGGACCCCGTCGAGGACCTCCCGGAGTCGTCCGCCCGCTGCAGGCGACCCGCTCAGCAGGTCGACGGGCGAAACGGGTGCTCCCGAGTACCAGGCCGTCGAGTCGTGGCCGATCTGGCGGATCTCGGCGCCGTCCTCGGCGGCGATGGTCTCTATGCGCTCAGGGAAGACGGCCCCCGGATCGTCGCGGCCGAGGCCCTCGGCGTCGGCACGGTCCATCACGGGGAACCGGAGTGCCTCGTCGAGCCAGATCTCGGGCCGGCTCACGTAGTCGGGGTGGATGGTGAGTCGGGGAGCAAGGGTGAAGCCCCGCTGCTCGGTCAACTCCCGAAGGCGGTCGAGGGCCGGCCAGGGGCGCTCAGGGTTGACATGGTCGACGGTCAAAGGGGAGACACCGCCCCAGTCGTCGATGCCGGCATCGAGCAACGGCCTGAAGTCGTCGGAGAGGTTCGGCGGGGCCTGTACGTGCACCTCGTCCGGGAGGACCAGACGTGCCAGTGCGATGGCCTCGAGGTAGTCGTGCGACGGGCACGGTGGTGCCGCACGCATGGCGGTGCCGGCCTTGGGAAGGAAGTTCTGGACGATGACCTCCTGCACGTGCCCGTGTCGTCGATGCGAGTCGGCGATGGCCTCGAGGGCGACGAGTCGGTCAATGCGGTCCTCGCCTATTCCGACGAGGATGCCCGTGGTGAACGGGATCCGGAGACGGCCGGCGGCCTCGAGGGTGGCGAGGCGGCGCTCCGGTGTCTTGTCGGGGGCGCCCCGGTGGCAGTCGAGGTCGGGACGAAGCGTCTCGAGCATCATCCCCTGTGATGGGGCAACTTCCCGGAGTCGGGCCAACTCGTCCTCGTGGAGCGCTCCGGCGTTGGAGTGGGGGAGCAGGCCGGTCTCCTCGAGCACCAGGCGCGAGACATCGACCAGGTAGTCGACGGTCGATTCGTAGCCGTGGCGGCCCAGCCAGTCGGCAGCCACCGGATAGCGCTCCTCGGGTCGCTCGCCGAGCGTGAACAGCGCCTCGTGGCATCCGGCCGAGGCTCCCCGGCGGGCGATTTCGAGGATCTCGTCGGTCAGGAGGTAGGGGGCGGCGAGTCGGGCGGGCGGCTGGGCGAATGTGCAGTAGCCGCAGCGGTCGCGGCACAGCATGGTGAGGGGGATGAACACCTTGGGGCTGTAGGTGATGCGGGTGCCGTGTGCCATGTCGCGACGCCGGCCGGCAGCGGCGACCAGCTCCGGGAGCGGCACACCGAGCAACTCCCCGGCCCCTGCGGGAACCTGCCGGGCGGTCATCCGACGGCTCCGGTGGCTCGTGCATGGTGTCCGGGGCCGGGCCGGCTCCGGATGTGCTGGGCGGCAACGGCCTCGTCACATGTCGGACAGCGGACCGCATGTTCGACCGGGCCATGGCAGGCGTCGTGGATCAGCAGGGTGGGGGGCCCGTTCTCGGCGCACCAGCGATCGCCCCATGCCATGAGGGCGACCAGCGCCGGGGAGAGGTCGCGGCCCTTGGCTGTGAGCCGGTACTCGTGGCGCACCGGTCTCTCCTGGTAGGGCACCCGCTGGACCACTCCGGCTTCCTCGAGCCGGCGGAGGCGGTCGGTCAGGAGATTCCGCGCGATTCCCAGGTCACCGTGAAGGCGTTCGAAGCGACGGACGCCCCGGAACAGGTCTCGCAGGATCAGCAGCGTCCAGCGGTCTCCTACGGCCTCGAGGGTGCGGGCGATCGAGCAGCGGTCGGTGGAGGAGGGGATGGGTTCACCGGGCATGGGGGGACCGTAGCAGTCCGTTGCGAAATGCAACGGACTCGGCCGTGGCCGATTCCGGGCAGGTCAGGCCAGCTCGTCGGCCTTCTGCCCAAGGGTCTCCAGCAGCTCGACGAACGACTTCACGAAGGCTCCCACGCCCTCCTCCTCGAGGACGCGGGAGACGTCATCGAGGTCCACTCCCACCGCCTGGACTGCAGCCAACGTGGAGCGTGCCCCCTCGGGATCGGCATCGACCGTGCGGGCCAGCGTGCCGTGGTCGTCGAACGCCTCGAGCGTGGTCTCCGGGAGCGTGTTGACGGTGTCAGGGCCGATCAGCGCGTCGACATAGAGGGTGTCGGGATAGGAGGGATTCTTGGTCGAGGTCGACGCCCAGAGGGGGCGCTGGACCCTCGCCCCCCGTGCAGCGAGCGCCTCCCACCGGTGTCCGGAGAAGGCTCGACGGAAGAGGTCGTAGGCAACCTGCCCCTGGGCGACGGCGGCGAGGCCCCGGAGGTCGAGCGCCTCAGGTGTGCCGATGGCCTCCAGGCGGCGGTCGATCTCGGTATCTGTGCGGCTGATGAAGAACGATGCGACCGACGAGATCCCCGACAGGTCGCCCTCGTGGTCCTCGAGACCGCCGATGTACGCCTCCATCACCTCCTGGTAGCGGTCGAGGGAGAAGATGAGGGTGACGTTGACGCTGCAGCCCTCGGACACCATGGTGCGGATGGCGGGAATGCCCTCGGCGGTGGCGGGGATCTTCACGAACAGGTTGGGCCGGCCGATCACGTTCCGAAGGTGGCGGGCGGCATCCTCCGTGCCGGCGGTGTCGGCGGCCAGGCTGGGATCGACCTCGACCGAGACGAAGCCGTCGAGGCCACCGGTCGCCTCGTGGACTGGCCGCAACAGGTCCAGGGCGTCGACGATGTCGCGCGTCACCAGGTCCCAGTAGGAGTCCTCGATCGATTGCCCGGCGCCGGCGAGGGCGCCGAGCTGTTCGTCGTAGTCGTCGGTCCCGGTCATCGCCTTCTGGAAGATCGACGGATTCGAGGTGATGCCACGTACCCCCCGGTCGATGAGCGCCTGCAACTCACCGGAGGTGATCCATCCCCGGCGCAGGTTGTCCAGCCACGGACTCTGGCCCTGCTGGTCGAAGAGCTCGCGGAGTCGGCTCATGCTGCGCCTTCCTTCGTGTCGAGACCGCCGTCGAGGAGTGCACGTGCCGCCTCGACCACGGCCGTCGGCGTGATCCCGAGCCGCTCCATGACCTCGGCGCCTGGAGCCGAAGCCCCGAATCGGTCTATGCCGACCGAGCTGTCCGCCCATGCTCCCCAACCGAAGGTCACGCCGGCCTCCACCGACACCACGGGCACGCCGGGGGGGAGCACGGAGGAGCGATAGGCGCCGTCCTGCCCGCCGAACAGGTCCATGGAGGGCATGGACACCACGCGCACGGAGGTCCCGCCGGCGGAGAGGGTCGCTGCAGCATCGAGTGCGACGGCAACCTCGCTGCCGGTTCCGATGAGCACGATGTCGGGAGGACCGTCTGCATCCACGAGCACGTAGGCGCCCCGGGCCACCGCTGCATGGTCGTCGGTGCCGGCCAGGACCGGCACGTCCTGACGGGTCAGGAGAAAGGCTGTGGGACCGTCACCCTCGATCGCCACCCGCCAGGCGCCGGCGGTCTCGTTGGCATCGGCAGGCCTGAAGACCCGGAGGCCGGGGATCGCCCGCAGGGCGGCGGCGTGCTCGACGGGCTGGTGGGTTGGTCCGTCCTCGCCGACTCCGACCGAGTCGTGTGTCCAGACGAACAGCGTCTTGGCACCACTGAGGGCCGCCAGGCGCACGGCACCGCGCATGTAGTCGCTGAACACGAGGAATGTCCCACCCACGGGGATGAGGCCGCCATGGAGGGCCATCCCGTTGCAGATGGCGCCCATGGCGTGCTCGCGGACGCCGAAGAAGAGTTGGCGGCCCTCGGGGCAGACGGCTGACTGGACGCCGTGGCCCTCGATGGTGGTTCCGGTGTTGCCGGTCAGGTCGGCGCCGCCACCGATCAGGCCGGGGACCTCGTCGAGCAGGGCCGTCAGGCAGGCGTTGCCGGCCTTGCGGGTGGCCACGCTCTGGCCGGGTTCCCAGGTCGGAAGAGCGTCGGTCCAGCCGTCGAGCCCGGAGGCCGCCCAACAGGCCTCCCATGCGGAGCGGTCACCGTCCCAGCCGTCGAGCCGCTGCTGCCAGGCCTCACGGGCGGCGCTACCCCGTGCGCCGGCCTCACGGTAGGTCGCAAGCACCTCATCGGGAATGTGGAAGGACTCGTGTTCCGGAAGCCCCATGCGGCGCTTCGTCTCGGCGATGCCGTCGTCGGTCAACGAGTAGCCGTGGGCGGCCGACGTGTCGACATCGGGCGAGGGGGTGGCGATATGGCTCCGGAGCACGATGAGGGTGGGCCGATCATCCTCGGCCGTCCCGGAGCGCAGCGCCGCCTCTATGGCGTCGAGGTCCTCAGCCGCCTCGCCGAGCTCGACCACGTGCCATCCGTAGGCACCGAACCGGGCCGGAGCGTCGTCGGAGAGTGCCAACTCGGTCGGCCCGTCGATCGTGATGTGGTTGTCGTCGTAGACGGCTATGAGGCGTCCCAGGCCGAGGTGGCCGGCAAGCGATGCCGCCTCGTGGCTGATTCCCTCGGCGAGGTCACCGTCGCCACAGACGACGAACGTGTGGTGGTTGCAGACCTCGGAGCCGAAGCGGGAGCGCAGGTTCCGCTCCGCCACGGCCATGCCGACGGCGTTGGCGAGGCCCTGACCGAGGGGCCCCGTCGTGACCTCGACGCCCGCCGTGTGTCCGACCTCTGGATGGCCGGGCGTGGCTGATTCCCATTGGCGGAAGCGGCGGAGGTCCTCGAGGGTCAGCCCATGGCCCGTGAGATGGAGCATCGAGTACAGGAGGATCGAGGCATGGCCGGCCGAGAGGATGAAGCGATCGCGGTCGGGCCATCCGGGGTCGCCGGCGTCGTAGGTGAGGACCCTGGTCCACAGGACATGGGCCAGGGGGGCAAGGGCCATTGCGGTGCCCTGGTGGCCGGAACGGGCAGCATGGGGACCGTCCATCGAGAGGCCGCGGATGACGTTGACGGCGTGGGTCTCGAGGGGGGCGTCCAGGGGGGCGCTCATGGGCGATGTGGCTCCGGTCGGGGACGTGATCGGCCACCCTATCCGCGTGGCCCGAACCGGAAAGGCACCGTTCGGCCGCCTACCGATGCCTCAGGCAGCAGGCTCGGCACCGAGAAGGAGGACGGAGGCGGTGAAGCCGTGGAGGAAGTGCCGGCCCCCGACGGGTCCGATCTCGCCGGCGCAGAACATGCCGGCAACTGCGGTGGTGTCGAGTCCGTCGACGAGTGCCTCGGCATCGGGACCCGGGCGGCCGAACAGGTTGGAGCCGCGACCGTTGCAGGTGAAGGCGAGGGCCGAATCGGCGTGCCAGGCTGCGGTCAGGTCCCGGAGGTCGCCACTGGCGGCATCGGCGTCGCGGACCTGGAACTGCACCGTGGAGCCGACCGGGGCATGGTCGCCGATGGCCACGGCACCCGTCGACCGGTCGGCACCCAGCACGGTCCGGATCAGGAAGTCACCCGGTCCGAACACCTCGCGCTGCTCGTCGACGACGAGCCCGACATGCAGACCTCGGGAGAGCAGGGCACGTTCGGGGGGTTCCGCAGCATCCGAAATCGCCTTCAGCCGTTCGAGGGCAGGGCGACCGCCCAGAGTTCGCAGCAGGGAGCCCTCGCTGGATGTGACGGTCATCGGCTCGCCCACCGGGCGACAACCCTGGGAAACGAGGGGCTGAGCACCCAGGCCAGGTGGTAGCGCCAGGGCGACTGCGCCGTCTCGGTACACGTCGTCGTCAAGGAAGAGCCGGTTGCCGCCGGGCCGGCTGGAAGCAGATGCAAGGCCTCCTACCAGGGTCAACCCGGGTGGGACGCTGTCGGCGAGCGCGACGCCGTTGAAGGAGAACGGATCGGCCAGGGCGACGACGGCGGTCTCGTCGACGAGCCCATCGGGGAGGGGCCCCTCCGGTGGCAGGCGGAAGACCTCGACGGGGCCGGTGAGTCCTGCCCACAGGACGATGCCCGGGGATCCTTCGACCTCCTGCCGGTGGGCCAGGACGGAGACGGCCGTTCCGCCGATGAGGTGGCTGACGCCGAGCGTGCGGCGAACCGTCCGCCCGACCTCCTCGCACCGTTCGATGTGGTGGCCGGTCAGGAACAGGACAGCGACGTCGGATGTGGGCCCGAGCCGGTCGAGGACCTGGCCGACCACCTCCCCGAGGGCGATGCCGGTATCGGGATGCTCGGACAGTGCGACCGCGTAGCGCACCGGATCAGGAGGCCCGATGCCGGGTCACCCGGGGGAGGGTCACCAGGAGAAGGGTACGGCGGAAGTGCTCATCGGAGGGCAACATAGACGTTGCCCTCCGGAACCGGTGCCTTTGATGCCGGCTGCGAAGTTCAGCACATGGCGCACCATCTGTGGGGCGGTGCACCTCTACGATGCGGCCGTGATCAGGCGCGCAGTTCTCCCACTCCTGCTGGTGGCACTCGCCCTCGGGTCGGCCTGGCAGGCGCGGGTGTCCGACCAGGCGCACGACCGGCCACCCCGTGAGGCGTCGGAGATTCCGCCTCCCGAGGTACGCACCCCGCTCTTTTCCATTCGACGGGTGCCGATCTTCCTCCAGGAACCCGAGGCGGACCGTCGCCTGCTGGCCTCCCTCGAGGAGTCGGCTGCGGCCCTGCCTGCGGACAGTTGCGTCGCCGTCTCGGAATCGGGGCGCGAGCGCTACGGACACCTTGCCGATCGTGCGCTCGTTCCCGCCAGCACCCAGAAGCTCCTCACCGGCGCAGCGGCACTCGCCCTCCTCGGTCCCGACCACCGCTTCACCACCCGGGTGGTGGCACGCGCCGCCCCCGTCGAGGGGGTTGTCGACGGCGACGTCTGGCTGGTGGGGTCGGGAGATCCCCTGCTCGCCACCGGGGACTACTGGGGCCGCTTCGACGACCCCCTGCCGTTCACCGACATCGACCTGCTGGCAGCACAGATAGCGGACGCCGGAATCACCACCATCACCGGCGCGGTGATCGGCGACGAGAGCCGGTTCGACGGCCTGCGCTGGGTCGAGACCTGGCCGGAGCGGTTCCGCCCCGGGAACCAGACACAGTCCGGCCCCCTGAGCGCCCTCACGGTCAACGACGGTTTCACCCTGTGGGATCCGGAGCGGACCGCATATGCCCACAACACCCCGGCGGCGGACCCGGCAGCTTTCGCGGCAGCGTTCTTCGACGACCTGTTGGAGGCCAGGGACCTCGTGATCCGGCGTGTTGCCCAGGCGGGCGTCGTGCCCCTGGATGCGACAGTCGAGTTGGCGGCGATCGAGTCACCGCCCCTCGCCGACATCGTCCGCCAGATGCTCCTCACCAGCGACAACATGACCGCCGAACTCCTCATCAAGGCGTTGGGAGCGGAGGTCGAGTCACCCGGCACCACCGCAGGCGGACTGACGGCGATGCGCAGCGCCCTCGATGACCTGGGCCTCGATCTCTCAGGCTCGGCGAGCGCCGACGGCTCAGGGCTCGACACCGGCAACCGGGTGTCCTGCGGGCTGCTCGTGGCAATCCTCGACACGTCGATCGGCGGGCCGGGGAGCCTCCTCGAGTCGGGCCTCGCCGTTGCGGGCGAATCGGGGACCATGAGCAAGCGCCTGGTCGGAACGTCGGCCGAAGGTCGCGTGGCTGCCAAGACGGGGACCCTCAACGACGTCGTGAGCCTGGCCGGTCGGGTCGAGACCCTCGGCGACCGGTCCCTCACGTTCGCCGTGCTCAGCAACGCCGAGTCGATGCCGGACGACATCAGGGCCATACACGACCAGGTGGTCCTCACGCTCGTGGGCTACCCGGATGGACCGGACATCTCCCTGCTCGAACCGCATCCTGTCGTCACCCGCTGAACCCGTGGACGCTGGACC
>CETT01017715.1_pt1 | contig 13847 bp, 10 predicted proteins | sample 356361 | NCBI WGS metagenome assembly CETT01 (sample SAMEA2622429, study PRJEB7988) | marine metagenome | isolation source: saline water (ENVO:00002010), including | reverse complement strand
GTATACACCATAATAGTATTGTGAATCACTAGGATCTTTATCAATTAACTCCATATAGTAGTTCCTAGATTTTCTCCATCTTTCAGCTTGTTCTAGAGCTTTTGCTAAACCTAATAATGCTTCTACATCATCAGGAGCTAAGAAATATGCTTCTTCAAAGTTATATTCTGCTTCTTCAAAATTTTCCATTTTTAAATAAACTAAACCTCTGTTGAAAAATAAATCAACAAGCTCTTTATCATCATCAGTTTTTTCAATTGCCATATCTAGGTTTTTCAAAGCTGAATCAAAATCATCTTTTGCTAAGTAGAGTGCTCCTAGACTTTTTAATGCGGTAGGTTCATTGGGATCAATAGATAATGCTTGTTCATAATATCCTAAACCCTTATCATATTCTCCGAGACGAACAACACTTTGACCTGCGCTCACTAATAATGCAATTCTTGTATCTGTTGGAATATCTTCCAATGCCAAACCCATATCTAAATATTTAATCGTCGCTTCTTTATCACCTTTAACGGATGAATAAAGTGCTACTAAAGCATATGCACCTGGTTGAGCTGGATCAAGATCTTTAGCGTCCATAGATGTTTTTATAGCTTGCTCCACAAGAGCATCTCTTTGCTCTATTGATGCTGCCCTGTTCAATAGAGGTAAATATCCAGAAGCTTTAAAATATATAAGATTATAGCTTTTTGTTAAGGATGCAGTTATTGCTTGACTAATAGCAATTTTTCTATCATTTCTTGTAGGACGAATCTTTAAATTACTTGGAGCAGTTGATGCTATATCCATATATTTTTTAACCGAAATCCAATCTTGCTTTCTTGGGTATATTTTATCACCAAGATGGTATGCAGCTTCCCATTTATCTTTAGGATGGTCAAGCGCTTTAAGAAGATACTCTTCTGCTTTTCCCCATTCTTTATCTTTAAGTCTAATCTTTGCAGACTCTAAATCTTGTCCAGCAAAAACAAAAGTTGAAAAGATTAATGCTGCTGTTAAATTCTTAAAAAAATTCATAAAATTGTCTCCCATGTTTTGCTAAGCAAGTTAGTATTATTATAATGAGTTATCAAGAAGTATGGTTTTTGTCCATCCACTCTTTTCTAAGTGCAATATCTTCTTCATTTATATTCGCTAAGCCTTCAGTTCCAATACCTTCAATACAAAATGATGCCATAACGGCTCCCATTTTCATTGATTCAAAAATATTCATACCACGAGACATTCCAAGTAAAACTCCACCTATATAAGAGTCCCCTGCTCCAGTAGTATCTATAACTTTTTTTATTGGGTAGGCTTTTATTGAAAATTTCTCCTTAGCATTAAAAAAGCTAGAACCATTTTCTCCATCTTTTATGATTAAGTTTTTTGGTCCCAAGTCTAGAATTTTCTTGGCCATTTCATCAATTGTTGGACTATTTAATTCAGATAAAGATATTGCTTCGTTAAAATTAATGCATAATAAATCAGTAAGTTTTATTAGATCTTTAAGCTCTTTATTTGCTATATCAATATATAATTGAAATGTATCCAACATTACAAAAGGCTTTGAATTCATTTGGTTCAATAGGTTCATTTGTAGATGCGGTGCAGTATTCCCGAGAAGGATATATGAGCAATTTTTAGAATTGTCTGAAAGTTTTGGTATATATAAATCAGATACTCCTGGATCAACATAAAGGGTTTTACGTCTTGAGAAATCATCTTCATATTTTCCACCCCAGCAAAATGTGTTACCTTTTATTTGCGTCAAACTTTCAGTTGAGATGGAATGATCATTAAGCATTTTAAAATGATTATCAGAAAAATCGTTTCCTACAACCCCAACTAATTCACAGGTTTTCTTTGGATTAGCCAAAAGCGCATACGCGGCTGAACCTCCAAGAACTTTATTAAAAGAACCATGTATATTTTCTATACGATCAATGCTTATTGAACCGAAGATGATTGCACTGTGTGATTGATTTGAACTCATAGAATTATTTATTAAGATACCAATGTAAAATAAATGAAAAAAGAAAAAATAGTTTTAGGAATGAGTGGTGGTGTTGATAGTTCTGTCGCTGCACTTCTTTTAAAAGAAAAAGGATATGATGTTCATGCTATTTTTATGAAAAATTGGGATGATAAACATGCTATCTGTAATTCAGAAGATGACTTTGCAGATGCAAGCTCTGTTTGTAAAGCTCTTGATATAAAACTAAAAAAAATAAATTATACAAAAGAATATAAAAACAGAGTATTCAATAAATTTATTCAAGACCATGTCGAAGGTTTTACTCCTAATCCGGATGTTTTATGTAATAGGGAAATCAAATTTGATGTCTTTAGAAACTATGCAAAAGAAATTGGTGCGGACAAGATAGCGTCTGGACATTATGCAAGAGTTGTAAAACAAAATAATTCATACTTCATAAAGAAAGCTAAAGACAAAAACAAAGATCAATCATATTTTCTTTATCAGCTAGATGGTGAAATTATTAAGAATCTAGAATTACCGCTTGGCGAAATCAACAAGGATGATGTAAGAAAAATTGCTGAAGAAAACTCATTAGCTACATTTGAAAAAAAAGACAGTACTGGAATATGCTTTATAGGAGAAAGAAAGTATAATGATTTTGTTGGTCAATTCTTTAAATCAAAAAAAGGTAAAATTATAAGTGTGGATGGAGAAAATATTGGTATACATAATGGGCACATGTATTTTACCGTCGGACAAAGAAAGGGTTTAGGAATTGGCGCTAAGAATTCTGCATTTGATAAACCTTGGTATGTTTTCAAGAAAGATATAGAAAAAAATATTGTATATGTTGCTCAGGGATCTGAGCATCCAGCACTTTTTTCAGATGAACTAATAGCAGATAATATGTTTTGGAATATAGATAGTGACAAAATATTTCAATTAAAATGTAATGCAAAAGTTAGGTATCGTGATGTTGATCATTCATGTAAAATATTATCATTAAATGAGAATGGATGTTATGTTAAATTTGATAATAAAATTAAAGCAATTACATGTGGTCAATCTATTGTGTTGTATGATAAAAATGATGTGTGCATTGGTGGTGGAATAATTCGAAAGAGAAATGTACCCTTTTTAGGAGAAGAAATAAATGGATAATGAACTAAGAGTTGTTATTTTAGCAGCGGGAAAAGGTACTAGGATGAATTCCGATTTACCAAAAGTATTACACCAATTACATGGTAAATCTCTTATTGATTATGTTCTCAATGAAAGTGAAGCTTTAAATCCTACAGAAATAATTCTCGTGGTAGGATTCAAGAAGAATAAAGTTATCTCACACACGAATAATAGAAATAATCTCAAATACGTAACTCAAACGGAGCAGCTTGGAACAGGGCATGCTGTCTTACAAACTGAAGAATTATTAAAAAACAAAAAAGGTCATATATTAATTCTCTATGGGGATGTTCCAAATATAAAAGCATCAACACTAAAACCAATTATCCATGATCATATTACAAACAATCGAGGACTAACTTTAATTACAGCAGAGATAAATGATCCAACAGGATATGGTCGAATTATAAGAGATGAAAATGGTAGCCTATTAAAAATAGTTGAAGATAAAGATTGTAATGATGAAGAGAAAAAAATTAAAGAATGGAATCCAGGTATATACATTTTTAAAATTCCAGAAATTTTCAAACTTTTAAATAATATTAAAACGAACAATGCGTCAAAAGAATACTATCTTACTGATGCAATTGCTTTAGCACAACAAGCAAATATGCAAATTGAGGCTATTAAGATCTTAAATTCGGACGAAGTAATAGGTGTTAACACAGCTGATCAGCTAGAAGAGCTTGAATCTTGAATTACTTTTTAAATATAGTGATTTGTTTTTTGATTTTTGTCATTTTAGGATTTGCTTGGTCATTTAATTTGTATTTGAAACAAGAATCACCAAGAGGAAATTTAAATCAGATAAATCCAACTGAATCAAACAATAAAATTAAATTATTTGAAAACTACTCTTCTGAAGCCATCAGAGTTGCTGTATTAAACGGTTGTGGTGTTAGTGGTGTTGGAAATTCTTTTGGAAATTTATTATCGAAAAATTATGGTCTGAAAATTTCTCGAATCGAAAATGCTGATAATTTTAATTATGATATGACAACAATTGTTATACTTACAGAAAAAAATAATGAAATCGATAATCTACTAACATTACTTGGAACAAATATAAATGCTGGTAATGTACAGTTTGATACTAGAATTAGTCCATCTGAAGATATTCAAATAATTATTGGTAAAGACTACCAAGACTTTCTAAACTTGAATAAATGAGCTCTAAAAAAATACTCAATAAAATTATATCTCTTGCAGAAGATAAAAAAGCAGAAAATATAGTTGCTATGAACGTTTCGAAAATTACATCCTTATCAGAATTTTTTGTTATCTGTTCAGCAAAAAATTTAATCCAAGTAAAAGCGATAGCAGATAACATCAAAGATAATATTGAAGAAAATCCGTGGAGGACAGAAGGATATGAGAATGGAACTTGGATTATACTAGACTATGTTGATATAGTGGTTCATATTTTTTTTGAGGAAACCCGTCATTATTATGATTTAGAAAAGATTTGGTTTGATGCAAAGGTGATCAAAGTATGAAGCTTAAGCAGCTTATGAACAATTTTTTACAGGATTTTCTTAATAAAGAGAAAATTGAGTTTAGAGATTGGAATATAAGTGTTAATAATAAAGAGGGTTATGGAGACTATTCATCTAATATTGCGCTTAAACTAGCAAAAATATTAAAAAAATCTCCAATTGAAATAGCAAAAAAAATTGCTGATCACCAAAATACAACAAAAAATATTTTTACTATAAGCGCATCTCTACCCGGCTTTATCAATTTTCATATCTCTGATATTTATTACCAAGAAATTTTAGATCAAATTATTAATGAAGCAGAAAATTTTGGTAAAAAGAAAAAATTGAATAAATCAGCCAATGTAGAGTTTGTAAGTAGTAATCCTACTGGCCCTTTAACAGTTGGGCACGGAAGACAAGCAATTCTTGGAGATATGGTTTCGAATATATTAACGTGGAATGGATATGATGTGACAAGAGAATATTACTACAACGACGCTGGAAAACAAATGAGGGTATTGGCAGAATCATGCTATGCTAAATACGCACAACTGATTGGTAGAGATGTTGAAATACCTGAAAATGGATACGTTGGAAAATATTTAGATGAAATCGCAAAAAAAATTGTTGATAGATATGGTAAGGACTTAAAAGATAATAATTCTGTTTTTAGAGATTTCACAGAGAAAGAAATTTTCACAAATATAGAAAGTACTCTTGATAGTATTGGTATCAAATTTGATGTTTTTACTAAAGAAGGAACTTTTTATAAAAATGGTGCTATTAAAAATGTTCTTGAAATATTAAAAGAAAAAGATCTTTCGTATGAAAAAGATGGTGCTGTATGGTTTAAGACTTCAAGCTTAGATAAGGATGAAGATAAAGTTTTAGTAAAAAGCACTGGCGAACCAACATATAGGTTGCCAGATATAGCTTATCATGCAGATAAAGTTGATAGAGGTTTTGATTTAATAGTCGATATTTTTGGCGCGGACCATATTGATACATACCCTGATGTAATATTGGGGCTAAAATGCCTTGATAAAAAAACTGATCACATAAAAGTCATAATTCACCAATTCGTGACAATTAAAAAAGGTGGAGAGATAGTAAAAATGTCGACAAGAAAGGCAAACTTTATAACTTTAGATGAGCTTAATGATGAGCTGAGCTCGGATATAATTAGATATTTCTTTATCATGAGAGGTGCAAATAGCCATCTAGATTTTGATTTAGATTTAGCAAAAGATGAATCTGAAAAAAACCCTGTTTATTACTTACAATATGCTAATGCAAGAATTTCAAATTTACTGAAGAGGTATGATAAAGAAATTTCTGGTGATGAAGAAATTGATTATACACTTTTAAAAGAAAAAGACGAGATTGCCTTAATCAAACTATTATCAGAATTTCCAAATAAAATGGAAGAGGTTTCACATTCTCTTGAACCTAGAAAAATAGCAACTTATTTAGAAGATGTTGCTGGAGCATATCATAAATTTTATGGTAATCACAAAGTTATAAATTTGGAAGATCTCAATTTATCTTTTGCTAGAAAAAAATTATGCGAAGCCACAAAAATCATTTTAAAAAATGGTTTATCAATTCTCGGAATAAGTGCCCCTGAAAGAATGTAAAAATGTCTGATTTTTCCAGACGAAAATTTATTAAAAAAAGTATTTTACTATCCTTAGGTGCATCCTATATCATATCATGCGAAGATAACGATATGTTAGATAGTACAAATTCAACGGATCCAGATGGTGAAGCAGGCAATAACGAAAATAATAGAGTTATTATTATTGGAGCAGGAATATCAGGATTAGTAGCAGGATATGATTTATCAATTGCAGGTTATGACGTAAAAATTCTGGAAGCAAGAAATAGAATTGGAGGTCGCGTTTTAACAATAAGATCGCCCTTTTCTAATAATCATTATGTTGAAGGAGGGGCTGCAAGAATAAAGCCTGACCACGATCTAACTATTGCTTATGCAAATCACTTTAATTTAATACTAGATCCTTTTTATGCTACAAGTGGAGGCTACGTAAATTTTACTAATGGAAATAGAACGGTAATTGACAACAATACTTATCTCAACACATCTTACGGTTCTGCCTTAAGAAAAGATTATCTTAAAATTCGTGGTGGTTCAGATCAGCTTACAAATGCTTTTGCTAGCTCAAACGAACTTTCTAATAAAATATTTTTAAATAGCCCTGTTACATCAATAACTCAAAATGATGAAAATGTAACTGTTGACACAGGTTCAAGTCAATTTCAAGCTGATAGAGTTCTATGTACTGTTCCCCTACCTGTTTTAAATAAAATAAACTTTTCTCCATCATTATCAGCTGGAAAACAAACTGCAATGAATGGTGGATTTAGATATGCTCCAGCAACAAGAATATATCTTCAATTTAAAAATAGATTTTGGGAGAATGAGACTCTAAATGGGTGGGGTAACACTGATCACCCTGAAGAAATTTGGCAACCATCATGGGATATGTCAGGTGATACAGGTGTTTTGATGTCTTATTTGAGATGGACTGCTGCTGAAGACATGGATATCTTAAATGACAGTCAGCGTAATAATGCAGTTCTTAGTAGATGGGAAAACATTTTTGAAGGATCATCAAATAACTTTGATAAAGGAATATCAAAATCTTGGTCTACTGATGAATGGTCAAAAGGTGCATGGGCGTCCCCTACAAGCTCTCAAAATGAAAATTTAAATGAAAGTATCTCGCAGGTCGAAGGTCGAATCCATTTTGCTGGAGAACATTCATCCAATGATCGAGGTTGGATGCAGGGCGCCTTATTTTCTGGATTGCGTGCAGCATCTGAAATAAAAAATAAAAATTAACCCAGTGTTATTTAAAAATTTCTTTATTCTTATCAATTTTTTTATCTTTAATAATTATGACTTCATTTTCAGAACGTAAAATGTTAAGTATTGGCCATCGAGGAGCAAAAGGATATATTGCTGAGAATACACTTGAATCTATAAATATGGCAGTAGAATTAAATGTTGATGGAGTTGAAATCGATGTTTTTAAATGTTTAAGTGGTGAGTTAGTATTATTTCACGATAAAGATCTTAAAAAACTAACAGGAAGATCTGGTAAAATAGAAGATTTAACGATCAATGATCTTGAAAAATATCTAGTTTTAGGAAAATATAAAATCCCAACTTTAAAGGATGTTTTAGAAAAAATTAAAAATCCACTTTTGATAAATATAGAACTTAAAGGTTCAGGTGCAGCAGAATCTACATCAAAAATTATTGAAGATTTTTCTGGAAGAACTTTATGGAAAAAAGAAAATTTTATTGTTTCAAGTTTTAATTGGGATGAATTAAAAAAATTTAGATTAATTAATACCAATATTGCGGTTGGAATTCTTTTAGATAGATTTAGAAACATTAACGAAGCTATTCAATTTGGTAAAACTATTAAAGCACAGTCTATACACCCTGATTATAGAATGTTAAATGAAGGGACGGTTGAAAAAATTAAAAACAATGGATTTAAAATTTATACTTGGACTGTTAACAACAAAGATGATATTAATTTTATGCGAAAGTTAAATGTAGATGGAGTTATTTCAGATTACCCTGATCAAATTTGATATTAAGTGGAGGCGGGGAGATTCGAACTCCCGTCCAAAATAGTGGAATAATAGATATCTACATGTTTAGTATCTTGATCGAGTTTCACTAAGCAGCTGTACAAGAACAAACAGATACATAGCAATCTTCTAAATTTCGCTCATTTAACCGAAGCAGAAAAATAAGCTATCTCATTTTTATGACATCAATCAGCGAACGATGAGAAACGTCTACTGGTGATGGACTTTAGCAATTAAGCGAAAGCCATTTGGCCATTATCGGCACTTAATACAGGTAAGAAGTTTAAAGAGTTACTAAGCTCTACATGCAACCTAAGATTTCATTCTAAAATGTCGAAACCGGTCGCCCCCAATTTTCAAATATTAGAGAAGATACAACAAATTCTATAAACAAAAAAGGCTCTGCAGCGCCAACCCCAGAGCCTTTTCGATTTGCTTGTATTTGCTTACAATAATCTAATTTTAGACTCATCCAAAGTAATATAAATTTTTATAATTGGTCAATATTTTTATGCTTTTTTTAAAAAAAAAATTTTAAAAATGCTTTTTTTAGAGTATTAAATTAAATTTTCATGAGTTATATTTGTGCCTAGTTTTGCCTCTGTAGCTCAATGGTAGAGCAGGGGCCTTTTAAGCCCTTGGTTGTAGGTTCGAGTCCTTCCGGGGGTACAATATTTTTAAAAATAGTTCATAAAATGTCAGAATTTCATAATAAACATATAGGACCTTCCTCAAAAGAAATTGAGCAAATGCTCAAATTCCTTGATTGTAAAGATCTCAATGATTTGCTTACAAAAATCGTACCAAAAAATATTTTAGATATAGATGAAACTTCTATAGGAAACGAAATTTTTTCTGAAAAAGAAATATTAGATCATGTAAAAAAAGTAGGTGCAAAAAACTCTATTTTTAGATCTCTCATTGGTCAAGGCTATTACGACACGATAACCCCGAATGTAATATTAAGAAATATTCTTGAGAATCCAGGGTGGTATACTCAATATACGCCATATCAACCTGAAATTTCCCAGGGCAGATTAGAAGCATTGCTTAATTATCAAACAATGATAACTGAAATTTGTGATCTTCCTATTGCAAACGCTTCTCTTTTAGATGAAGGTACTGCAGCAAGCGAAGCAATGCTTATGCTTTACAGGAAAAATAAAACAGACTCAAATAAGTTTTTAGTTGACGAATCCTGCTTCAAACAAACAATTGATGTTATAGTTTCAAGAGCTGAACCATTAAATATTGAGATTGAAATAACATCCTTCAAAAATTTTGATTATAAAAATGCGTTTGGATGTATTGTTCAATATCCAAACAGATTTGGTCATATTGCACAACCAGAAGAATATAAAAAAATTACAGACAGAGCTCACAAAGAAGGTTGTAAGGTTATTTTTGCAACCGATTTAATGTGTTTACAACTTTTTAGTACACCTGGATCATTTGGGGGGGATATCGCTGTTGGAAATAGTCAACGCTTTGGAGTACCATTGGGTTATGGTGGTCCTCATGCAGCATTTATGTGTACAAGTGAAGAATTTAAGCGCGATATACCAGGTAGAATTGTAGGTGTATCACAGGATCGCAAAGGTGATCAAGCATATAGATTAACATTGCAGACAAGGGAACAGCACATCAGAAGAGAAAAAGCAACTTCAAATATTTGTACGGCCCAAGTTCTATTAGCAATAATATCGGGAATGTATGCTTTATTCCATGGTCCTAAGGGACTCAAAACAATTGCAGATAGAATCCATCATCAAACAAAAGATTTAGCAGAAAAGATTGGAAAATATGGACATGAAGTTAGGACTGATAATAACTCTTTTTTTGATACACTTTTCATAAAAACTAAAAATATTAATGTTGAGGAACTAAAAAAACGTGCAGTCGATAAAAAATATAATTTTATGTACCACGAAAATGAAATGATTGGTATATCTCTTGATGAGAAAACTGATTCAAATGAGATAAATGAAATTGCGGAAATTTTTAAAACAAATCATCAAAATGATTTTAGAAATAATATTTTTCCACCAAATCGACTTGGTTCGGTTTTAAAACATCCAATTTTTAATAGCATTAATTCTGAAACTGAGATGTTAAGATATATTAATAAGCTTGAGAAAAGAGATCTATCACTTAATTATAGCATGATTCCTTTAGGGTCTTGTACTATGAAACTTAATGCAACAGTTGAAATGATTCCTATTAGTTGGCCAGAATTCAATTCAATTCATCCATTTGCTCCGATTGAGCAAGCCGACGGGTATATAAAAATAATTAATGAACTTGAAGAAATGTTATATAAGGTAACAGGCTTTGATGCTGTTTCATTTCAACCAAATTCTGGAGCCCAAGGAGAGTATGCAGGCTTATTAAGTATTAGAGAATATCATAAAGCTAATGATTCAAATAGAAATATTTGCTTAATACCTGAATCGGCTCATGGTACTAATCCTGCCAGCGCTATAATGGCGGGATTGAAGGTCGTTATAGTTAAATGTGATGACAAAGGTAACATTGATTTTAACGATTTAAACAATAAAGTATTAGAAGCTGGTGAAAAACTATCTTCACTAATGGTTACTTATCCGTCTACTCATGGAGTTTTTGAACATAATATTGATGAAATATGTGAATTAATTCACGACAACGGTGGATTAGTTTACATGGATGGTGCAAATCTTAATGCGATGGTTGGAGTTTGCAAGCCTGGTAAATTTGGTGCTGATGTAATGCACATAAATTTACATAAAACATTTTGTATTCCACATGGTGGAGGTGGTCCAGGAATGGGTCCCATATGTGTAAATGAAAAATTGAAACCTCACCTTCCAAAACATAAATTTATAGACAAAGACTATACTTATTCCGTTTCCTCATCTCCATTTGGAAGTGCAAGCATCCTACTAATATCCTACATTTATATGAAATTAATGGCTGCAAAAGGACTTTTAAAAGCATCTCAGGTTGCAATATTGAGTGCAAATTATATGGCCAAGAGACTTGAAAATGATTACTCAATTTTATACAAAGGTAATAGCGGTTTGAATGCTCATGAATTTATAGTTGATTGTAGAGAGTTTAAAAACTCGGCTAATATCACAAATGAGGATATTGCTAAAAGATTAGTAGACTACGGTTTTCATGCCCCGACAATGTCATGGCCCATACCAGGTACTTTGATGATTGAACCAACTGAAAGTGAATCAAAATCAGAATTAGATAAATTTTGTGATGCAATGATATCTATAAGAAATGAAATAAAAGATATAGAAATTGAGAAGGTATCTAAAGAGGACAATGTTCTTGTTAACTCACCTCACACAGTTAAAGATCTCTGCGAAGATTGGTCTCATCCATATTCAAAAGAACAAGCTGTTTTCCCAACAAGCTGGGTAAAGGAAAATAAATTTTGGCCTTATGTTTCTAGAATTGATAATGCTTTTGGCGATAGAAATTTCTTCTGTGTTTGTCCTGATATCGACAGCTACAAAGATTAATCATTCAAAATATTCTTGAAGAGCCTTTACGTTTACTTGATTAAGAAACTTCATTGAATCTATAGCTGCTTTTGCACCTGCAATAGTTGTAATTGTTAATATATTTTTCATAACAGATGTTTTACCAATAGCTTCTTCATCGAATCTAGACTGCGGTCCTTCAGGAGAATTGATAACTATCTGTATATTATCATTTAAAATTTCATCAACAATATTGGGTCTTCCTTCTCCAACTTTGAATATTCCTTCACAAGGTATATTATTTTTCAAAAGAAAGTCACACGTTCCTTGTGTTGCAATTAGCTTAAATCCTAACTCACTAAGATCTCTTGCTATTTCTACCATACGCTTCTTGTCTGAATCATTGACTGATAAAAAAGCAGTTCCATTTTTTGGTACTGTATAACCGTCCGATCTCATTGCTTTTAAAAAAGCATTACCTGGCATATTATCTATTCCCATCACTTCTCCAGTTGATTTCATCTCTGGACCCAAGAATACTTTTTCGTCTTTAAACTTTTTAAATGGTAGTACTGCTTTTTTTACTGCAACGTGACCAAAGCTATTATTAATAAGATTAAAATCTCGTAGCTTTAACCCTGCAGATAGTTGTGCAGCTATATTAGCCAGTGGTATATTACTATATTTACTTACAAAAGGTACTGTTCTACTTGATCTTGGATTAACTTCTAATACATAAACTTTATTATCTTTGACAGCAAATTGTAAGTTTATTAGTCCAATTACCTTTAATTCTAGTGCAAGTTTTTTAGTGGTTTCTTCTATATCTTTTTTTACTGAATCATTCATTTCATACGGAGGAATCACGCATGAAGAGTCACCAGAATGAACTCCTGCTTCTTCAATATGCTGCATAATGCCGCCAATAAAAACTTCTTCACCGTCACAAAGTGCATCAACATCAAATTCATATGCACTTTCAATAAATTGATCTATTAATATTGGATGATCATTAGTCGCTTCAGCTGAACGGAATACGTAATCTACTAACTGCTCTTTTGAATAAACAATTTGCATTGCTCTACCTCCTAAAACAAAACTAGGCCTAACAAGTACTGGGAATTGTGCTTTTTCAGAAAAATTATATATATCGTCATAATTTTTAGCAATGCAATAATCTGGAGTCCTAATTTTTAAACGATTGATGATCTTAGCAAATTCTTCCCTGTTTTCTGCTAAATTAATACTATGTGCTGATGTACCGTAAATTTTTACGCCTGCCTCAGTAAGCTGATTTGCGATCTTTAAAGGCGTTTGGCCACCAAATTGTACCAATACACCGTCCGGTTTTTCAAAATCAACAATGTTCATTATATCTTCGAATGTAATTGGTTCAAAATATAACCTGTCAGCTAAGTCAAAGTCAGTTGATACAGTTTCAGGGTTGCAATTGACCATAATTGATTTAAACCCTGCCTCTCTTAAGCCAAAAACTGCCTGAACACAGCAATAGTCAAATTCAATACCCTGTCCGATTCTATTAGGACCACCTCCAAGTATCATAATTTTTTTACCCTCAAGTGGTTTAATATCATGTGATGTTTCATATGTTGAATATGAATAAGGTGTTTCAGCTCTAAATTCTCCTGCACAAGTATCAACGACTTTATAAACAGGTGTGATATTATTTGAGATTCTTTTTTTTCTAACTTCTTTTTCTGTTGAACCTTCTAATTGTGAAATTTGTAAATCAGAAAAGCCATTTTTTTTAAGCTCTAATAAACTATTACTTTCTTTAAATGATTTTTCAATATTAACTATCTCTTCAATTTCTCTTAAAAACCATGGATCAATTCCGGTGTTTTTATTTATTTCATCAATAGAAAATTTCTGTTTTATTGCTTCTTTAACTTTTAACATTCTAAAAGCGCTTCCATCATTTAATGATTTGATATCAAGCTCTCTAAAACGCTTAATATCTTCATCTTCGTCCCTAGGATCTTTAGTTTCAAATCCTGGGAGGTTTAATTCTAAAGATCTAAAAGCTTTTTGAAATGATTCACGGAAAGTTCTGCCTATTGCCATTGCTTCACCAACGGATTGCATTTGAACACC
>CETT01028632.1_pt1 | contig 14371 bp, 9 predicted proteins | sample 356361 | NCBI WGS metagenome assembly CETT01 (sample SAMEA2622429, study PRJEB7988) | marine metagenome | isolation source: saline water (ENVO:00002010), including | reverse complement strand
TTTAATAAATAAATAGAAAAATAGTACTATATATTGATTGTTATTAGTATTTTCGTTATATTTTTTTATCGGTAATTGTTTTATTGGAATATCTTATGATAATATTCATTAAGGCTATTCTTGATATCAGTCAAAAATTGAAGGTATATAATATAATGACATTATTGCGAAAATAAAAAAAGCGATGCTTGCAAAGACAAATAAACTCTTTTATGATAGTGACAAAATAGTTGGAGTCATCTTAGCAAACATTTTGGCAATTGTCATGGTCTATATTTCGGCTTTGATAACTGGCGACGTTAATGACCTTGTTGGTCATCCAATATGGCTTCAGATTGGGGCGATAACAATGTCTTATTTGCTATTTGGTTTTCGTGTATTTTTAGGTGTCTTTGTCGGCATTATTCTGTCAGGCTATTTTATATGGCATTGGTCAGGCTCTTATCTGAACTATCTACAAGCTTTAGCAGGATCTTTGTCTCCATTAATAGCAATACAAAGCATGAGACTTTTTAAACTATCTAGATTCTTTGAAGGCGAAAAACTTATTTTTGAGCATGTAATTTTTCTAGCAATTATGTCAGGGGTTGTCAATACACTGCTTAAGTTGTTCATTAATACTACAGTTAGAAATAAAGTTCTTTATCCGGATCTACCCCCTAAGCAGATTGATGTACTTGAATTTATTCAATCCTATATGTACGGAGACATTGTAGGAGGAATCTCCTTCATTTTTATTATGGCATTGTTTGTTACTCCGATTATAAGTTTTATCACTCCAAAAATATTAAAAAGAGGTTAACAGCTATTTTAATTTATATCATTGAGTAAATTTTTAACCAGCTTTATTCTTCTTGTATCTAGAGGCATTTCTTTTTTAATTACTAGCAAATCTTGCCCTTTTAATTGATATAAATGTTGTTGTTTTTGAATAAGGTCTATGATTTTTGCAGGATTAATGGATGTATTTTTATCAAAACTGATGTTGGCTTTATCCTCATAAATGATAACCTTGTTAACACCAATTTTTCCACACAATATTTTAAGAGAGGTTGTTGCAAATAAATTTTTTGTGGCTTCAGGTAGAAGCCCAAATCTGTCAATCATTTCAATTTGCAATGACTTAAGTTCATTATCATCTTTTGCGCTAGATATCCTTTTGTATAGAACTAGCCTTTCATGCACATCTAGTAAATAAGTTTCAGGAATGATAGCAGCAATCCCAGGGTCTATTTGAATTTCATGGCCAATCTGATCATCAATATTGAGCGCCTTACCAGACCTCATTGAATTGATTGTGCGTTTAAGTAAATCGTGATACAAGTTGAATCCAATTTCACTTATTTTCCCAGATTGATTGTCCCCGAGAAGTTCTCCTGCACCGCGAATCTCAAGGTCATGGTTAGCCAACATAAAGCCCGCACCTAGCTCCTCTAAAGACTCTATTGCATCTAAACGTTTCCTTGCATTAATGGACAAAGACTGGTGTGATTTAATTACAAAGTACGCATAAGCTCTGTGGTGTGATCGCCCAACTCTGCCACGTAATTGGTGCAACTGAGCGAGTCCAAAGTTTTGCGCGTTATTAATTATGATGGTGTTGGCGTTAGGTATATCAATACCGGTTTCAATTATAGTGGTGCAAACCAATATTTGGAATCGGCCATGATAAAAATCACTCATTATTCCTTCCAATTCTTTGCTTGGAATTTGACCGTGGGCTATTCGCACAAGAACATTAGGTATTAATTCTTTCACAGACTCAGCCATATTATCAATTGAATCTATGTCGTTGTGCAGAATAAAAATTTGGCCACCTCGATGTAGCTCCCTTGAGCAAGCCTCTTTTATGTTTTCATCATTCCATTCATCGACAAAAGTTTTAATCGCGCTCCTTCCTTTTGGTGGGGTGGCAATAATTGAAAGCTCTCTTAATGAGCCAAGCGCCATATTGAGAGTTCTAGGGATAGGGGTAGCAGTCATAGTAAGGATATCACTTTGCCCTCTTAACTTTTTTAATGCCTCTTTTTGCTTCACTCCAAACCTATGCTCTTCATCAATAATAATCAAGCCTAGATTTTTATATTTAATACTTCCTTGTATTAGTTTGTGTGTTCCAATTACAATATCTATGCCGCCATTTTCTAATTTGTATGCAACATTTTTTTGTTCTACCCCAGTTTTAAACCTAGAAATTGTGGCGATTTCAACCGGATATTTAGAAAATCGTTCTGCAAATGAATGGTAGTGTTGGTTTGCCAGTAAAGTTGTTGGGACCAGAATAGCAACTTGCCTGCCCGCTTCAATTGCTAGAAAAGCAGCACGCATAGCGATTTCTGTCTTTCCAAATCCAACATCCCCGCACACAAGACGGTCCATTGGTTTTTGTGACTTCATGTCAGCCAAAACATCTTCCATAGTTGTTAGCTGGTCATTGGTCTCTTCAAACGCAAAACTGGACACGAAAGAGGAGTATGCGTCAGTTGGTTCAGGAAAGGCAAAACCTTTTTGTGATTCGCGCTTGGCATATATTTCAAGCAGCTCTGCCGCAATGTCATGTAGGGCATCACTAGCCTTTTTCTTAGCTTTTGCCCATTGTCCTGTGCCTAATCTATGTAGCGGAGCAATATCGGAGTTAGACCCTGAGTATCGCGAAATTAAATTAAGAGAAGTTATAGGCACCATTAATTTTGATTCGTTTGCGTATTCAATTACGAGCATGTCCTGAGGTAGGTCATCAAATAGCTGAGTTTTTAGTCCAAGGAATCTTCCCACCCCATAATTTTCGTGAACTATTGGGTCTTTGATTTTTATTTCAACTAGACTTTTAATTGCTTCATCAAAATCTCTATGCTTAGCCCTTCTTCTTCTGTGCTGTTGAACGACATCCTGCCCAAACAGACTATCCTCTGTAATGATTGCAATTTTTTCACTATAAAGCCCTTCCTCTAGGTATGAGCTGGTAATACATAGCTCTTCATTGGTAGTAATAAAATCTTGCCAGTTTTCTACACTTGAAGGGTTAATTCCATTTGTATTTAACAGATCAGTAAGAATGCTTTGCCTGCCTTTTGACTCGCAAACAATTAAAACCTTTCCAGTGTAGTTTTTGAAAAATTTTAGTAATTTTGAAAGTGGATTTTTTGCTTGTGCAGCAATTAGCATTGGTGGCAGTAGCCTGCTATCAAAATTAATACCATCTTTGCCCGAGCTTAGTTTTGATGTGTTAATAATTAATTGCTGTCTTTTTTTTATCTCACCAAATAGGTTGTCTTTGTTTGTATATACATTGTTAACAGGCAGTGGGGGCCTATCTAGGCTGCCTTTTGCACTGTTGTACCTTTCTTTGATGTCTTCATATAGCCTATTAATTTTCGAACTAAATCCACTATTAGACACAATTATTGAGTCATCAGGAAGGTAGTCAAATAATGTATTAGTATTTTTAAAGAATAAAGGTAAATAGAATTCTATTCCGCCCGGGAATCGATACTGGCTGACTTCATTAAATATAAATCCATCGCTATCATTGAATATATCAATATAATTTTCTTTAAACATCTCAATGCTACTTTTTTCTATAGAAAATTCTCTAGCTGGAAGTAAATGTATCTTCTTTATAAGGTTAATCGATAGTTGCGTTGTTGGATCAAAAGTTCTAATTGATTCAATCTCTTGATCAAATAAGTCAACCCTATAAGGCAATCTAGAGCCCATCGGATAAAGGTCTATCAAAGACCCTTTAACACTATATTCGCCGTGCTCCATTACTGAGTTCACTCTGTTATAGCCAATTTTATGTAAGTTCTTTGTGAACGATTCTAGGTTTAAATCATCCCCGCAATTTAATTCAAAGCTATAGCTATTAACGTACTCCAATGGGCATAATCTTTGTGATAAAGATTCCAAGGTTGTAATAACAATTCCTCTCTTTAAGTCTTGTAGCTTATATAAGGTTGATAGTCTGTTTGAGGTGATATCAGGGTGAGGCGAAAAGTGGTCAAAGGCCAACACCTCCCAATTATCAAACCTCAGTATTGTTAAGTCTTGATTAAAAAAATTAAGAGAATTGTATATTTTGTTGTAATCTTTAATGTCATCAGCTATAACTAGTATTACCTGTTGTTTTGTTTTAGCTAATTCAATTAGTGCTAATGATTGAGCGCTACCGTACAAAGAGCACCAGTGAAATGCTCTTCTTGACTTGAAATATGACTCATGTTCTTTAGTGAATAAGTATCGCACTAGGGATTTTTATATATCTATAGACGTTCGATTAGAGAGCACATCAAGACCTTCTTCTTTTAGCATCTCTACAAGCTGGATTAACGGCAGACCAATTAATGTATTTGGGTCATTGCCCTCAAGTCGCTCAAATAAGCTAACTCCTAAGGCTTCCGATTTAAAGCTACCAGCACAGTTGTATGGTTTTTCTTTGACCAAATAGTTTTCAATTTGTTGACTAGTCAATTCTTTAAAAACAACCTTATATGTTTCGACTATTGTATTAATATTGTTGCTATTTGTGTTTAAAAGAGTCAAACTAGTAAAAAAACTTACAGTTTTGCCTGAGCTCTTTTGTAACTGTTTTATGGCATTATTATGAGTGTGTGGCTTAGATAATATCTCGTCATTTGGGTTGCTTCCAGTTTCTAGAGTTGCTACCTGATCAGAGGCAATTATTAAACCACTCTCTCTTTTGGCTACCTCATAAGCCTTTTCTTGGCTAAGTCTATAAACCAATTGGTAAGGAGTCTCACCAGCCAACCTTGTCTCATCAATTTCAGGACTATTGGTAGTGAAATCAACACCTAACTTTGACAATATCTCCTTTCTGAAAGGTGAAGAGGATGCGAGAATTAGCTTCATCATAATAACATTTTGTTTGTAAAATGTAACTTATTTTACTAGACAGTAAACCAAGTGCGTTTATCAATTATCGTAGCAATGGATGACAATTGCCTAATAGGCAAAGAGAACAACCTACCATGGCATCTGCCAGCTGATTTAAAGTATTTTAAGAAAATAACTACCGGTAAAACGGTATTAATGGGGCGCAAAACCTATTCATCAATTGGAAAGCCTTTGCCTAACCGTAGAAACATTGTAGTTAGTAGAAATACTACTTTTGTTGCTGAAGGTTGCGAGGTTGTAGATAGTATCAGTAAAGCTTTAGAGTTAACAAAAAATGATTCCGAGGTATTGGTTATGGGGGGCTCGTCATTCTACGAACAAATGTTGCCTATGGCAGATACTCTTTATATTACAGAGATAGAAGGGGAGTTCGATGGTGACTCATATTTCCCAAAATATAATCGAGGCGACTTTATAGAGGTTAGCCGTGAATCACACTTGAACGACGAAAAAAACCCTTATAGTTATCACTTTATAGTGCTACAAAGAGTTGCTAACTAACCGTAGTTGCCTGTTTTGTTTGCTTGGCTATATTTGCTAGTACAAGTTTAATTTCTTTTGGCATAACCTTAACAAAATGCATAACTTCTTTATTCCAGTCATCTAGAATTTTCTTAGCAATATTTGAGCCAGTATAGTCAAGGTGATGTGAAACAAATTTATGAAGCTCTTTTTCTGCTTCGATATCCATTGGATCTAAATCGACCATGCTTAAGTTGCACATCGATTGCAAAGTATTATTGGGGTTATATACATAAGCAACACCGCCACTCATGCCTGCAGCAAAGTTACGACCAACTTCCCCAAGAATGATCACTCTTCCACCTGTCATATATTCACAACCATGATCTCCGACACCCTCAACTACGCTTGTTGCGCCAGAGTTGCGTACACAGAACCTTTCAGAAACGCTACCAGACAAATATAGCTCTCCAGAAGTAGCACCATAACCACAAACATTGCCAGCTATTATTTCATTTTGTGCTTCAAAGGTAGAGTTCTTTGGTGGATAAATTATAACCTTTCCTCCAGAAAGACCTTTTGCTACATAGTCGTTAGCATCTCCCTCAACTTCAAGTGTAACTCCTTTGGCTAAAAAAGCGCCAAACGATTGACCTGCTGAACCTGCAAAATTAACATGTAACGAGTCGTCAGCAAGTTCATTGTTGCCACGAATTTTTACAATATGTGAGGAAAGCATAGCCCCAACAGTACGATCTGTATTTTTTATTGGTAAATTAATTGCCACTGGTTTATTGTCAATCAGTGCAGATTTATATTTTTCGATTATCAAATTGTCTATTTGTAATTCTAATTGATGGTCCTGCAGAATGCTTTGGTATACCAACGTATCCTTGTTGGGCTTTTGTGCAGGCGTTAATAGTGCCTCTAAATTTATAGAAGACTTCTTCCAATGATTAATAGCCTTGTCCATTTCAAGTAAATCGACTCTACCAATCATTTCGTTTACAGTTTTAAAACCTAGTTCTGCCATTATTAACCTTAACTCTTCGGCCACCATAAACAGGTAGTTGATGACATTTTCAGGCTTACCGGTGAATTTTTTGCGTAGCTCTTTATCTTGAGTGGCGATACCTACTGGACATGTATTTAAATGACACTTACGCATCATAATGCATCCAAGAGCAATCAATGGGGCAGTTGAAAAGCCAAACTCTTCAGCACCAAGAAGGATAGCAATTGCCACATCTCTACCAGTTTTTAATTGACCATCAGTCTGAATAACAACTCTTGACCTTAGATCGTTCATTACCAATGTTTGGTGAGTTTCAGCAACACCTAACTCCCAAGGAAGCCCAGCATGTTTAATTGATGTCAGTGGTGATGCGCCAGTACCTCCATCATGACCAGCAATAACTATGTGGTCAGATTTCGCTTTTGTAACTCCAGCAGCAACAGTCCCAACACCAACTTCAGATACCAATTTAACACTTATTCGAGCATCTGGATTTGATCTCTTTAAGTCAAATATAAGCTGTGCTAAATCCTCTATTGAATAAATATCGTGGTGTGGTGGTGGACTAATTAAGCCAACCCCCGGGGTTGAATGCCTAACTCTAGCTATTTCCTCATCTACCTTGGATCCAGGTAATTCTCCACCTTCACCTGGCTTGGCGCCTTGTGAAACCTTGATTTGGATTTCATCTGCCTCGTTAAGGTATTCAATGGTGACACCAAACCTTCCAGATGCGACTTGTTTAATAGCACTCCTACGAGAGTCCCCATTGCTTTCTGGTTTCCAGCGCTTGGAGTCCTCACCACCTTCTCCAGTATTTGACTTCCCGCCCAATCTGTTCATTGCTATAGCCAGTGATTCGTGTGATTCGGCAGATATCGAACCAAAACTCATTGCCCCTGTAGCAAAACGTTTAACAATTTCCTTTGCTTCTTCAACCTTTTCAATGTTAATTGACTTTCCTTTCTTGAATGTCATTAAGCCACGTAGGGTACAGTTACGTGTTCCTTCATCATTAGATCTCTTAGAGAAAGCCCAGTAAGCTTCTTTGTCATTATTTCTTGCAGCCAACTGCAAATTAGAAATAGTTTGAGGCTCCCACATGTGTTTTTCACCGCCACTTCTCCAATGGTATTGACCAAAATTTTCAAGCTCATTGTTTTTGAATGCAGACCTATGGCGATCTTCACTTTCAGATTGCAACAACTCAAAACCAACACCATTAATGCGGCTAGAAGTCTCAAAGAAGCACTGGTCCATAACTTCAGGCGCAAGACCAACAGCCTCAAATATTTGTGCACCCTTGTACGACTCAAGTGTTGCAATTCCCATTTTAGCCATAATTTTAAGCATGCCTTTGGCGACGCCTTTTCGATAAGATTTGACAATTTCATTATCATTCTTATCTCCAAGCAAGCCCTCATCTCTTGCTTGCCAAAGAGCTTCAAATGCTAGGTATGGGTTAATTGCATCTGCCCCATAACCAGTAAGCAAGCAGAAGTGATGAACTTCACGAGCTTCGCCTGTTTCTACAATTATTCCAACCTGGGTTCTTTCGTGTTGAACAACTAAATGCCTGTGAAGTGCTGAGGAAGCCAATAGAGCACTTATAGCAACGTTGTCTTTATCAACATTTCTGTCAGAAAGAATAATTAAACTATGACCTTCTTTAATAGCCTCTGACCCTTTTAAGCAAATATCCTTCAGCAATTCAGAGATTTTTTTATTGTCATTTATGTTGTAAGTTATGTCAATTGTTTTAGAGGTCCAACCACGATAATTGCAGTCTTTTAGCGCTGCAGCCTCTTCATTTGTTAATATTGGATGTTCTATAACAAGCCTGTGTGAATTTTCTGGTTTATTTTTTAAGAGGTTGCCTTCAGGCCCTATAGAGCATCGTAGAGACATTACAACTTCTTCTCGTATTGAGTCCATTGCTGGGTTAGTTACTTGGGCAAACAGCTGCTTAAAATAATCATAAATAATACGTGATTGGTTAGACAGGCAGGCAAGTGCAGAGTCATTTCCCATAGAGCCTACCGGGTCTCTTAGTTCTTTAACGATTGGTAATAACATAAACTGAAGGGTTTCTGTGTTATATCCGAAAGCTTTCAAACGATGGACCAAGGTTTTGGGGTTGAAGCCATGAGGTTTTTTCTCACAGTTTAGTTCTGACAAGTGTATTTGTTGATCAGAAAGCCAGTCTTGGTAAGGGTTCTTTGATGCAAAACCCTCCTTTATGGAATTATCATCTATAAGTTCGCCTTTATCAAAGTCGACCAGAAACATTTTTCCAGGCCTTAGCCTTCCTTTTGTTTTTACATTATCAGTATCAACATCAACCACACCTACTTCACTCGCCATGATGACACGATCGTCATGAGTAATATAATATCTAGAGGGTCGAAGGCCATTCCTATCAAGTACAGCGCCTATATAATTACCGTCAGTAAATGCAATAGATGCTGGCCCATCCCATGGCTCCATTACATTTGAAAAGTATTCGTAAAATGCCTTCTTTTCAGTGCTCATGTTGTCATCGTTCTGCCAAGCTTCTGGAATCATCATCATGATAGATTCTTGCAAAGAACGACCATTCATCATTAAGAATTCAAGTACATTATCAAAGCTACCAGAATCTGAACCGTCAAATTCTATAACTGGCAGTGTCTTCATAAGTTCATCTTTAAATAGGTCGCTTTCAAGCAAACCTTCGCGAGCACGCATCCAATTGTAATTTCCTTGACGGGTATTTATTTCTCCGTTATGAGACATATATCTGCAAGGCTGAGCTCTATCCCAAGAAGGGAAAGTGTTTGTAGAAAAGCGTGAATGAACCATTGCTAGATATGTAGAGAATTTTGGATTATCTAGGTCACAATAAAAGTCACTTACTTGAGAGCCCATCAACATACCTTTATATATAATAATTTTTGAAGATAAACTACATACATAAAAAAGCAGCGCTTGAGACAGAGCACTATCTGTCCTTATAGAATTAGATGATATTTTTCTGATTTTGTACAGTGCGCGTTCAAATGCGTCATTATCAAGTTCGTCATTCTTTTTAATTACAAGCTGTTTTATCACAGGCTGAGATTCCCTTGCTGTTTTGCCTATGTCAGCCTTTTCAGCATCTATTGGAACATCTCTCCAGCCTATAAATTCTTGCCCCTCTTGTTCAACGACGTCTTTAACTAGAGCCATACAATGGTATCTTTGTTCTTTATCTTGAGGCAAGAAGACGTTACCTATTCCATAGCCACCAGATTGAACTTCTACATTAAACAGTGAATATACTTCATCAATAAAAAATTGTTGCGGTATGTTAGTCAGTATTCCTGCACCGTCTCCTGTATTTGACTCACAACCGCAACCACCTCGATGATCCATACGTAGTAGCATTTCCAAAGCGTCAGTAGTAATTTTGTGTGAAGAGTTAGCCTTCATATTAGCAATAAAGCCAATACCGCAATTCTCTTTCTCATTTTTTGGGTTATAAAGGCCTTGAGCCTTTGGAAGGTGTAATAGTTGATTTTTCATTAATGGGGATATAGTTACTGGGAATATCAAACAAACCGTTAATTTTAGCATAAATGGCACTATTATGTGGCCAAAATACCTACTGTTAGTAGGATTAAGCAATATATCTTAGGGTAGAATAGACAGCCTGTTAACGTACTATTCAGGATAAATGCTACTTGTAATATCTCCATCTAAGACACAAGATTTTTCTCCACCAAGTTCACTACAATTTTCTCATATTCGACAAATTTCTGAGGCTGAGCAACTTGTTGAGTTGCTAAGGGCAAAATCAGAGAGTCAAATTGCAAGCTTGATGTCTATTAGTGAGAAACTTGCTAAGTTAAATTATGATAGGTTCCAGTCATTTTCTACCCCACTAAGTCTTGAAAATGCTAAGCAGGCAATATTAGCCTTTAAAGGGGACGTATATAACGGCATTGATGCCTCATCTTTGACACAGAGAGATTTAGATTTTGCTCAAAAAAGTCTACGTATGATTTCTGGATTATACGGAGTTATAAGGCCGTTAGATTTGATTGCTCCATATCGTCTAGAGATGAGCACAAAAATCATTAATGGTGAGGGCAATAATTTATATAAATTCTGGGGTGATAAAATATCACAAACCCTAAACGAGGATGAAAGCAATACAATTATAAACCTTGCTTCTAATGAATATTTCAAGGCTATCGACAAAAAAACACTCAAAGCTAAAGTTATTAATATTATTTTTAAAGAAAAGAAGAACGGCAGCTACAAGGTCATTGGAATTTACGCAAAACGAGCTAGAGGTTTAATGACTAGGTATGCTATAGATAACAGGCTGGTGGAGCCTGAAGAATTACAATACTTTGATGTAGAAGGATATAGATATAACCCAGATTCTTCTGACGATATAAACTGGATCTATACTCGCGATACTATTTCTAGATTGTAGTTTATATTTTGTATATCGATAATGTTTATAACAATGAGCTGACCCCTGCAACCCCCTGAGAACCAATTTTAATGGCCCTGTTCAAGTCTTTTGCGTTCATACCACCCAACAAATATACTGGCGTGGTAATTTCATCTACAACCTTTTTTGCATAACCCCACCCGAGAGGTGTAGCCTCCGGATGTGTTTTTGTAGCCTTTATTGGAGATAAGACAACAAAATCTATATCCAACTTTTTCGCTAGAAATACTTCGGTTAAATTGTGTGTAGAGGCTGCTATAATTTTTTCATTATTAGGAAGCCTATTAAAAGATAGTAACTCTTTTGTAGTTAAGTGCCAACCATCCGCATATTCCTCTTTGAATGTCTTATTAACAGTGTTAAGAAGCAGTTTTGTTTTATTGCGGTTACATTTAGTGTAAAGATTTTTTATAAATATGTCATCTATTTTGTTTTTTGCACGTAACTGTATAAGTTTAACACCTTGCTCTATTTTTTCATCAAATTTTTTCATCCATTGTTCTGAGTAATGTTCACTTTCAGGTGTAATCCAGTAGATTGATGGAAGCGACAAAGAAACAAGCAAATCTTTTACGCTTGGAAGTAATTTGTAATTTGTCAGCTCATTAATTTTTGTCCAGCCTAAAGTTTGCCCTTCAATACCATTTGGATTGCCTTTATAGTTCTCTATAAAAAAGTATTGCAGGTCTATACACCTATCAGGATATTGATGAATAGCTGATCTAACAAAATTAGTATTACTTACCATAATCCCAAGCTCTTCATTTAGCTCTCTTTTAATAGCATCTTCAGGAGACTCGCCTATATTAATTTTCCCGCCAGGCAACTCCCAATATCCACTCATGAATTTACCTGGTCTACGTTTAGTAATGAGAAATTTTCCATCTTTAGCTTTAAGTATTCCAACAACAGCTTTGATTGTTTCCATTAAATTCTCTAGTGGTAAAATTAAACTATTTTAGCATCTGTAATTGTTATGAATATTATCCAAAAGATAGAATTAATAAAACCATATTCGAAGCTTTTACAATCAAGCAAAATGGGTCTCGAGAGAGAAGGGTTAAGAGTGTCCGAAAAAGGCGGTATTAGTCAAACTCCACACCCAAGTGTTTTTGGTAGCCCACTAACAAACCCCTATATAACAACAGATTTCTCTGAATCCTTGATAGAGATTATAACTCCTCCAGTAAATTCCTGCGAGAAGGCACTCTCATTTTTAGCAAATACTCAAGGATATTTGTATCACAATTTGCCACCAGGTCAAACCTTTTGGCACAGCTCAATGCCCTGTGTTATTAGGGGTGAAACCTATATTCCCATAGCTAAATACGGAAAATCTAACCTTGCCAAAATGAAAACAACCTATAGGAGAGGTTTGGCGAATCGTTATGGGCGTGGAATGCAAACTATAGCAGGAATACATTTTAACTACTCATTTTCACAAGACTTTTGGCAAAAGTATCACTCGATATTATCTTCAGAATCTAGTATAAGAGAATTTATTGATGATGGCTATATGTGGATATCTCGCAATATAATTCGTTATGGGTGGATAATACCTTACCTATTTGGCTCTTCTCCTGCAGTTTGTAAGTCTTTTCTTAAAGGTTATCATGACCACTCTCTCAAAGAGTTTAATCAAAGTACACTGTTTGAACCGAATGCCACATCACTCAGGATGGGAGACATTGGTTATCAAAATTTATGTGAGGATGTAGCCGGAGTTAAGGCAAATTATAATAGTTTAGAGCATTATATACATAGCCTGAAAGCAGGAATGCAAACTACGAGTCGTGAGTATGAAAAAATTGGCATTAAAACTAACGGCATATATCAACAACTTAATACTAATATATTGCAAATTGAGAATGAATACTATGCCTCCGTTCGCCCCAAACCTTCTCCCCAGATTGACAAAAAACCTTTAGATGCGTTAAGAGATGATGGTATTGAGTATATAGAGCTGAGATCTTTAGATATAAACCCGCTATTGCCTTTAGGAATTGACCGTCAGCAGGTTAATTTTTTAGAATCTTTTTTATTATTTTGTTTACTTAATGATTCTTCATTAATTACCACATCAGAACAAAATGAAATAGACAATAACGACAATCTAGTTGCACACAAGGGTAGAGAGCATGGTCTACCTCTAATTGATAATGGTGAACAAAAAAGCCTCCAGGATTGGGGCCAAGATTTATTAAATAAAATATACCTTTGTGCAAAATTATTTGGCGATGCTCATAGCAAAGATGTAGAGGAAATAGCCAAAAGAATAAAAAACCCTAGCCTTACACCATCGGCATTATTCTTAAAAAATATGCGTGATAATAATTTGGGCTTCTTTGATTATATAGATACTCTTTCGAAACAAAATAAGTCTAAATTTCTACTTGATAAGATAGACAAGAGTCATTTTATTTTGTTAGATAAACAGGCCGAAATTTCGTTAAAACAACTTGAAGAAATTGAAAGCTCAGATGAAATTAGCTTCGATGAGTTTTTGAAAAACTACTTTAAGAAATAAAAAATAAGCACAGTCTATGTGTACTCTGAACTAGCATTTTCTAATATTCTCCATAGATAATCAGCGAAGGAGAAACGCACTAGAATTGTTATAGAGTCGCTTCTGGAACGGAAGATGATAGCAGGAGCTTTTGCTAAATTAGTTGAAAGAGCGCTATGTTTTTTAAGGTTAAGGTAATCATATGGAGATAATTTTGCCATAACATCTAAATAATTATTTCCAGATATTGTTAAGTTTGTATAGCTACCTGAATTATCTATTACATAAGCGAACATGTTTGAAAAAGCTTTATTTGCCTTATCTATAAATTCAATTTTGTCATTAGATTCTAGTACTAACAAAAACTCATCTGGGCTAACCCATATAAAGGTTCTGTTATCGTTTACGGTTATTTTCATAGGTTCAGGCATAATCAAGCCTAATGAATTCAATGCACTTAGAAATCTTTCGTCGTCTTGTAGACCTCTAATCAGTACATAAGATAGTTTTTTTGTTTCTTTTATCTGCCAATTATCACTAACAAAATTTGTACTATATTTCTCAAGAGCAGATTCGTAAACTGGTTCAGTGCTTGTTGCTAAATTATTCATTTAATCCAATCCTTTTATTGATTGCCATTCATTTTCAGACCTTTAGGGTCAAAAAATACATAAGACCCTATAGTTGCATTTACTTTATCTCCTTTTGCAGTAGACACAACAATCTTGTCACCTTTTCTGTTCAGTCCGTCTCTAACAAGTCCCATTGCAATAGAGCGTTTCAGGGTTGGGCTATAATAGCTTGAAGTTATATGGCCTAACATTTTATTGTCTTCGGTGCTATTCAGCATTTGTGCTCCCTCAGCAAGCACTAATTTTTTATCTTCAGTTAGTATGCCTACTAGTTGCTTTCTGTCAGTCCTTGAAGTGTCTGAGCGATATAAAGATCTATTGCCTAAAAATGAAAAAGATTTATTTTTTGAAACTGCCCA
>CETT01121627.1_pt1 | contig 14587 bp, 11 predicted proteins | sample 356361 | NCBI WGS metagenome assembly CETT01 (sample SAMEA2622429, study PRJEB7988) | marine metagenome | isolation source: saline water (ENVO:00002010), including | reverse complement strand
ACGCAGCCCGAAGGGGCGCCTGCTCACGGCGTATTGATTGTCGAGAACATTGTCGACGCGCGCAAACAGGGAGAATTTGTCAGTCAGCGCGTAACTTCCCGCAATATCGAAGACGATGCGATCATCGATCCTCTCGTTTTCAGCAACGGCTCCGCTTCCTGGATTGTCGCGCAACTCGGAAACGTAGTTGGCGCCAACGGTAGCCGCCGCACGTCCCATGTTTACCCCCGCTTCGACATAGAGCTGATGGCGCGCGATGTACGGCAGGTCATCGCCTTCGTTTACGTCGCCAAAAAATTCGCTGTCGAAGCTGCTGTCGAATTCTGCATCCGTGAACGTGTAGGCAAGCGAGAGCGGGAACGAGACCGAATTGGAAAGGCGAGGTTCAACCGCCGCCGACAGTTCCAGCCCTTTGACCGTAACCGCGCCGCCATTGAACTGATCGCCAATATCACCGACGCTGCAGCCCACGGATTGAGTGCAGTTGCCCAGAAGGTTCGAGTAGTCGTTGTAGAAGCCGATCGCGGAGACCTGGACCTTGTCGCTCCGATAGCGGACCCCGGCTTCGTAGTTCCAGCTTTCCTCGGCCCGTGCATCAGGATTGCCTGGACCGGGAGGTGAGAAACCGCGCGACACACCTGCCAGCAATATGGCATCACCCAACTCGTAGGTGGCGCCAAGACCTGGCAACCACTGATCGATATTGGTCTGACGGACACGTGTCGGCCCATTTGAGCGATCCGGGTCCGACCCGGCATAGTCGAGCCGGGTCAGGTCAATCCCTTCATACCTCAAGCCGGGAGTCAGTGTCAGGGCACCGATCTCGATCCGGTCCTCGATATAGAACGCGATCGCCTTTGCTTTCGCTTCCCGGTTGGCTTGCTGACCAAGATCGGTCTGCCGTTCGAAGACGAGATCACCCCCGATCTGTGAGTAGAATTCCTCGTTTTGCAGCCTGTCTTCCTCATCCTCGTGGTAGCGGACAGATACGGCAAGGTTGTGCCTCGCGCCGCCCATCTCGAAGGGGCGCTCAAGCGAAATCTGAGCGCCTTCGCTGCGATAGACGCGGTTGTTGTTCCGTATGCGAACCGCGCCCTCGAAGCTATCCGCCCCGCGCAAGATGCTAAGCGCCCCGGCATTGTCCTCTGGATTAACGAAAACCGAGCTAATTGAATCGAAGCTGCCATCGCCGTCGAAGTCGATATCCTGGAGCTTGGACCAGCTGCGGGCAAAGTCGTTCCGGTACAGCGTAGCTGTGATCCTCGTTCCGTCAGAAAATGCCAAGCTGCCGGTAACGCGATATTGATCGTGCTCACCGGAAAAAGCGTCGCGCTGGCTTGCCGCATAGCGACGATAGGGCTCCGCGGCGAAATCGGTGTCGGCAAGTCCAAGGTACGTCTCGTTGGCTTCAAGGTCCGATCGGCCATAGACGAATTCCAGTCGCGCCTCGACAGGCGCGTCCGGTGCTGTGTGAACAGCCAAGCGTCCACGGTAATCCTGTCGCTCGAAACCGGTGTCGGCGTCGGGAAGCCCATCAATCGTCTTGAAGCCGTCGCTGCCCTGCTGGTAGGTTTCAAGCAGCGCGCCGACGTAGTCCGTGTCTCCACCGACCCAGGCCTGTCCCTGATAATAGTCGCGCGACCCGTATTGCCCGAAAGCGTAGCCAGCCAGCCCGTCGGCCGGAATGTCGGTCGACCGAAGATTGACCGCCCCGCCGATCGTACGGGGCCCATAGCGAATGGCGGCGGCCCCTTTCGTGACTTCGACCGCCTGCATGCGCCCGATGGCCGGGAAATAATACGCTGCCGGCGCGGCATAGGGAGCAGGCGCGATCAGCACGCCGTCTTCCATGAGCGTGATGTTGCTCGAACGTTCGACCGGACTGCCGCGCAGACCGATATTCGGGAACAAGCCGAACCCGTCTTCCTCCTGCGTGTTGATGCCGGGGACCTGCCGCAGGACGCGATTTACATCCCCGTAATCGAACCGGCGCAGATCCTCGCTGTCGATAAGATCGGCCGATCCCGCGATACGGTAGGGATCGATCCGGCCGCCGACCACGATGATCGAATCCACCGGATTCTCCCGGCGCTCGTCTGCAATCTGTTCGGCGCGCACCTCTCCGTCATCAGGCCCGGTAGTCTCTTGTGCCACCGCCGGTGCGGACAAAGCGATTGCGAGGGACGAGACGGTAGTACGATACATAAAAACTTCCTGTTCTCCGAGTGTGGAAATCCGGGCCCTAACCTTATTGCGATTGCCTCGCAAGAGCAAAAACACGCTTTGGGAAAACTTCTCGGTAGCGCTCGTGCGCGTAGCTGTGCAGCGCAGCGCGGGGGATTTGCGACACCGATGAGGCAAGGATGTGGTGATTTACCTGAGCTTCAAAGAGTAAGCCTGCGGTCGGCTGTTTTCCTTTGTAACCGAGCAACTGCAACGCATTTAACACCTTGCGCAGCGCGGTCCTTTTTGCACGAGCAGGGCCAGGCCGATGGCAAGCCCGACAATCCTCGCAAGCCTGAGTTAGGGTTGTTCAACGAACACTCGTACGCACCCAAACCTTGCGGCCGAGCTTTGACGGCCCGGGTTTCCGGTTTTTCAGCAATTATCGTGGTCTGCAGACGTCATCGAATACGCACACAAATCTAAGGCTGATGGGGTCCGCCAACTTCATGCGGATGTGCGGTTTGATGCGCGGGAACGAGATCGGCTTCGCAGTCCGTTTCAAAGCACGCTTCGAATGTCGCATGCTCAATTTGAAATTCTTCTTTCAACATCGACCTAGCCCGGCCCTTCACTTTCTCGAATTGCTCAAGTGAAGCGCCTTCAGGGGTTACATGCGTTTCCAGCGCCCGGTGATGCTCGCCGATCGACCAAACATGAACATGATGTACTCCGTCGATCCCATCCAACTTTTCGAGTGCCAAAACGATCCGATCAAACTCCAGCTCGTCGGGAACCGCGCCCATCAAGAGCCGGACTGTCCGCGGCATCAGGGTCACCCCCTGCCAGATGACATAACCGGCGATGATTAGGGTGATGATCAGATCCGCGATGTAGAGATCGTATAGCAGGATCAGCGCGCCAGCAACGATCACACCGACCGACGCGAGAGCATCGGAGACGTTGTGCAGAAAGGCCGCCTTCATGTTGATGCTGTCATGCGAACCGCGATAGACGATGAAGGCAGTCACCAGATCGATGACCAGCGCTATGCCCGCCACGCCTATGACGGTCCATCCCTCGACCGGTTGGGGATCGGCGAACCGGTTGATTGCCTCCACCAACAGGTAGAAGCCGATGATAAGCAGCGTCGTGAGGTTGATGAGTGCGGCGACGACTTCGCCTTGCGCATAACCGAAGGTCATAAGTTTGTCGGCGGGTCGCCGCCCGATTTTGCGCGCGAACCAGGCCAGGCCAAGCGAAGCCGCATCGCTGAAATTGTGCAAGGCGTCGGCTATGAGCGCGAGCGACCCTGAGACGATCCCGCCAATGATTTGGGCAACTGTAAGCAAAACGTTGATCGCCACTGCAAAGATCAGCTGGCGATCGCTGAGATTTTCTTCGCCGTGACTATGTCCGGCGTGACCGTGGGATTGCTCCATTACTCGCGTCCCATTGTGAAGGGTTCAATGCTAAACGCGACTGCCGGTCGCTCTGCGGGATGCTCCAAACCCGAATTCGGAAGATCCACCGCGTCTGATAATTCATCAAGCCCGGCGAAAATGAGTGCGAGAAGGGCGAACCCGACGAGAAAAACAAGAAGCGATTTGAAGTGCCCCGCTGTGTGTGCCGCTTGATGAAGAAGCAAAGCTCTTACCGCCGCAGCCAGGAGCAACCCTGCAAGGACGGTGAGGAGCCAAGGCAGCCCGAAACTATCGACACTGTGTACCATCCAGAATGCCAACAGCGCAGAACCGATGAAGGCCAGAGCGAGACCGACCTGTAGCGCGATGCGGTCCATTCGGCTTGAGCTAGCGGCTATGAACCTGGAGCCAATCTGACGACTGACCAAGACATTCGCCATGGCCAACCCTGCCGCGGTGACTATTGCCAAAGTCACGGAAGCGGCTGCTGCAATACCGAGGGTCAAACCATAGCCGATCAGATCGACGATGGAGAAGATCGACGATACAGCAACATTGGACAAATCCTCGTCATGATCATGCTGCTTTCTTTTGCCGTCCGCGAAACGGCCTCTGAGATAGCCGGCTGCCTTGCACAGAAGAACATAGGCTCCTCCACCGAGCAAAAAGAGCACAGGGATGGCCCAGCTGTCGACTGCCGATTGGACGAACGGCGTAACCGCTAGCGCAGCGGTCGCAAACAGAACGCCCGCAGCAGCAGGATACAACAGATCGGACCGGCGCAATCCCGCCCCCACACGTTCGACCCACAACGTCCCTACGACCAAGCCGGTGCTTGCGAATATCGCAAGAAGCAAAACATGCGATCGGCTTTGTGTCTCAAAGATAGTGTCGAAAAGGCTCATTAGCTTTTCAAACCCCGTACCGCCGGAAGTTCGTCTGCGACTTTCTTCCGCGCGACAGGCAAATCTCCATCAAAATCTTTTCGGGGAGATGTCCTCATAAGCAAGGGCTGATCGTCATGATCCTCTTCGCGGTGGCTATGGCCGCTCCGTTCACCCTGATCTCGGTTGTCATTGCTCATCCGGCTCCTCCGGAGACTTGCAAAGGCTTCACCCACAGGAATATTACGGCAATAAAAGCCGCATTGGCTGCCCAGAACGCGAAGATGTGCCATCGACCAAAGCCTCTTTTCTCTTCGTCTCCCAACGAAAGAAAGAGAGCGTATAGCGCGGCCATCAGCACGACGAACGCGAGACTGACCCAGAAGAGTTGAAAATTCTCGATCGGCGTTCCGATGATGGTGAGCGGGATGAAGGCGAGCGTCATGGTCACGACATGGTCGCCGATCACGCTTGTGCTGGCGGAGGTCACCTGACCGGAGCGCGCGACGCTCCAGGTCGTGAACACCTCGGGCAGCGATGCGACGGCGGCAGTGATGAAAAGACCGCCGACGATATTCGGGATGCCGAGTGCGCTCACGATCCTTTCGGTCGAGAATACGGTGAAGTAGGCCCCGACCGCCAGGGCGCCGACGCCCGCTATGGCCATCCATTTCTCCTTTAGACTCCACTCTACCTCCTCTCCCTTCTCTCGGCCCCGAACGAGAGCCTGAAGGAGATAGGCGAGATACGCGATCAGCAGCAGCCATCCATCGATCGGCTGCAACCCGCGCCAAGGGGCGGGAAGCGTCAGTAGAGCGAAGACCGCGAGGATCGCCAGGTAAGGCAGCGCCTGGACGGTAAGAGCCCCCTTATCGACCGCGACGTAACGATCACGACGATGCTTCTTGTGCTCCTTGTCAGCACCTTCAAGGGCCCCTTTACGGGTCGCCAGATAAGCGGTCGTCACGATCACCGGAATCACCAGAACGGTCGAACCCAGCATGGCGCCAAGGCCGATATCGGACACATCACGAGCAGCGCTCGTCACATTGATGCCCATCTCTGGCGAAGCGGCGGCTAGACCTAAAAAGGAGCCCCCCGCCGCGACGGAGAACCCCCATTGCTTGCGTAATTTCTTGAGCGGTGCGGACAGGCGTTCCGCGCCCCAATGAGCGGCCCAGACGGCGGCGAGGAGAACCGCTGCCCAGACCGCGATCACTTGCGCCAGCCCTCGTGCTCTGTGCCCTCTTCCTCATGGATGTCCATATGCGCATCGCGCAGGATCTCGATGCCGCCGTAGATCGCTATGCAGGCCACACCGATCCCGACGACGAGATCGGGCCAATTCGATCCGGTGAAAAACACTACGATACCCGCTATGATAATCCCGCCGTTCGAAACGAAATCATTCAAACTGAACGTGGTGGCTGCACGTAAATTGACATCCTTATTCTGCAAACGTTTCAGCAGGTAAAGGCACCAGAGGTTCACCGCACCGGCAACCAGCGCCATCACCATCATGACGCCGCCGATCGGATCCGAACCCTCCATGAAGCGCCGGATGGCATCGAGAATCACACCGCCTGCGAACACAAGCAGCATGACCCCGGAAAAACGCGCGGCTCCGCGCTTCCAGACCCGGGAGCGGGTGAGCGCAAGCAGGCTCAATGCATAGACAATCGCGTCCGACGAATTGTCGAGCCCATTGGCAATCAGCGCGTTGGAATCGCCGATTACCCCGGTGATGAAAAACCCTATCGCAATCGCCACATTGAGCCAGAAAACGATCCAGAGAGTGCGGCGCTTTTCGGCCGAATCGAGGTTGAGTTCGCCTTCGCCGCTCATGACGCATTCCTTCCGTCTCTCGCCCAGCTTTCGGCGGCAACCCGCTCGACAGGTGTGAAAAACCTCATCTCCGCGCGGAATAGCGGATCGAAAAGCTTGGTGCCCCACTCTTCCCAACTACTATCGCCGACCATCGCGATCCGGCCGAAGCTGTCCTTGTGCTTCGCATCGAATTTCAGGTCGCGCCAGAGACCGCCCATATCCCAGCCAGAAAAGTCGGGAGCAAGTTCGATAAGCATCGGAACCGTCCCAGGAACTCGCGCCGCGACGCGCTCGAAAAACGGAACGAAGCGGTCATAGTCGCTATCGGAAAGCGTTCCGTCCGCCCTGATGAGCAACAGACCGTTATCTTCGATTGCGGTGAGCATGGCGATTTCTCCTCTTGAATGTTCCGCGCGACCGTCGAGCGGCTTTGGCGCGTCCTCTGGACAGCGGTAAAAGATGCGCTCGAAACCTCGATAGTTGCAGGTGAAGGGCCGTCCCGGGCTACAATCTTCGATCGTAAGATGGCGCACTTGCATTGGCCGCGCATGCCGTTCGAAGGGCTTATGGTCATGGTATATGCGATGGCCTCACCCTCATCGCGCCAGATGCCGACAGCGGACAGATCACCGTCCGAAGGTTGCACCTCTGCATAGAAGCCATCGGCGAAAAACACCCACGCCGTGCCCGTATCGCAGCCGGGCGTTCTGCCGAGGCTCCGCGCGCCCGCAATTGAGTCCGATACCGGATCGCTTCGAGACTTGTCAGTCCCGAAGCGATCTGAGGCAGACAAATTGACCTAGCTAACTTCAATTAGCCCTCCCCTTCAAGTAACATCCCGAAGTTCTTTACGTTCCTCAGGCGTGACTTTGCGACGCAGGCGGTCCCACCATCTTTGGCGCCAGCTTCGCTTCTCCTTGCCATCATCGAGTACCAGGCGAGCGATCGCTGGCAAAACGAACAGCGTGAGCGCAGTGGCTGTGATCAGCCCGCCGATAACCACCGTAGCCAAGGGACGTTGCACCTCAGCACCTGTTCCTGTGGCAATCGCCATCGGCACAAAACCCAGCGACGCCACCAACGCGGTCATGAGCACCGGTCGCAGTCGCGCCAGCGCGCCATCGGCAATCGCCTCATCCAGTGACATCCCGCTGTCGAGTCGCTGCCGGATCGCGGTCATCATGACGAGACCGTTGAGCACCGCCACGCCGGAAAGCGCGATAAAGCCGACCGCTGCCGACACCGAGAATGGCAAGCCTCGCAGCGCCAGAGCGAACACCCCGCCAGCCAAGGCCATGGGAATGGCACTGAACACGGCAAGCGCTGGAACCCATCCACCCAAAGCCATGAACAGCAAGAGGAGAACCAGAGCGAAGGCAATCGGGACGACGATGGTGAGCCGCGCCTGCGCTTCCTGCAGGTTCTGATACTGTCCGCCCCATTCGATGAAGGAGGCCGGCGGCATATCGACGCCGGTCGAAACCCTTTCCTGCGCTTCCTCAACAAAGGAGCCGAGATCGCGCTCGCGTACGTTGGCCGAGACGATCACAAGCCTTCGGCCCTGCTCTCGCCGAACCTCGGCAAGGCCATCGACGACCTGAAAATCGGCCAATGTCCGCAAAGGAACGGTGACCCCGTTTTCAAGCACGATCGGGAGCGCGCCGAGCTGGTCGAAATCGTCGCGCGTAGCATCCTCGAGGCGCACGACAACATCGAAACGGCGATCGCCCTCGAACACCAGTCCTGCTGGCCGCCCGCCGAGCGCGATAGCAACCGACTGTGCCACTTCCTCGACGGTCAGACCATAGCGCGCGATGGTCGGGCGATCGAAGGCGATGTCCAGCGTAGGAAAGCCGGTCACCTGCTGCACCTTCACGTCCGCGGCGCCTTCGACACCTCCAAGCACGCCCGCGACCTCGCCCGCAGCTTCGGTGAGCGCAGTGAGGTCATCGCCGTAGAGCTTGACCGCGACATCGCCGCGCACACCGGCGATCAGCTCGTTGAAGCGCAGCTCGATAGGCTGGCTGAACTCGTAGAGATTGCCGATGAGGCCTCCGAGCGCGCTTTCCATTTCACCAACAAGCTCATCTTTCGGCAAATCGGGATCGGGCCATTCGTCGCGAGGCTTCAGGATGACATAAGCGTCCGAAGCATTGGGGGGCATTGGATCGCTGGCGACTTCGGCCGTGCCCGTCCGTGAGAACACAAGATCAACTTGGGGAAACTCTTCGAGCCGGTCTTCGACCCGCCGCTGCATCGCCAGCGAGCGTTCGAGCGATGTCGAGGGGATGCGCAAGGATTGCACCGCGATGTCGCGTTCATCGAGCTGCGGGGTGAACTCGCTGCCCAGAAAGCCGAACACAAAAACCGCTACTGTGAAGAGACCAACCCCGGCACCAATCATCGGCCAGGGCCGCGCAATGACCTTGCGCACGGCGGGACCGTAGCGCTCTTTGGCCCAGCGAATGGGCTTCACCTCCTTTTCGGTCAGCTTCTTGTTGAGCAGGACCGCAATCATCGCTGGCACGAAGGTCAATGAAAGAACGAAGGCCGAAGCCAGCGCGAGCATCATCGTGATCGCCATGGGCGAGAACGTCTTGCCCTCGACCCCGGTAAAGGTCAGCAGCGGCGCGAAGACGAGGAAGATAATCGCCTGACCGTAGACGGTCGGTTTGATCATTTCCTGCGCTGCGAGACGCGTTTCGGTCAGCCGCTCACCCAAGGTAAGCAAGCGTCCTTCGCGATGTTGCCGGGCCGCAAGCCGGGCGACGCTGTTCTCGACAATGATGACCGCACCATCGACGATCAGCCCGAAGTCGAGCGCGCCCAGGCTCATCAGATTACCTGAGACACCAAGCCGGTTCATCCCCACCGCTGCCATCAGCATCGAAACGGGAATGACCAGTGCGGTGATTATGGCGGCGCGGATATTGCCGAGCAAGAGGAACAGGACGGCGATCACGAGCAATGCGCCTTCGAGCAGGTTCTTTTCGACGGTGGAGATCGTCGCATCGACTAGTGAGGAACGATTGTAGACAATCTCAGCGACAACTCCGTCCGGAAGCGATGCGCGGACCTCTTCAAGTCTCTCGGCAGCACCAGCCGCAACGGTCCGGCTGTTCTCGCCCGCGCGCATCAACACGGTTCCCACCACCGCCTCTTCACCGTTCAGTGAAGCAGCACCGGTTCGCAGGTCGCCGCCGATCTCCACATCGGCCACATCGCCGATGCGGATGGGCACGCCCTCGCGGGTCGCAATGACGGCTTCTTCGATGTCGGCAATGCTGCCCAGCCTCGCGTCCACGCGGACAAGCAGGGCTTCGTCGGCACGATCGACGAAATTGGCGCCTGCCGCCAGATTGGCGGCTTCTAGAGCATCGATGAGTGAGTCGAATGACAGGCCATAGCCGGTGAGACGTGCCGGATCGGGCTGAACAAGGAATTGCTTTTCGAACCCGCCAATCGAATCCACGCCGGCCACGCCGTCGATCGAGCGCATCAACGGCGCGACCACCCAATCCTGCACAGTGCGCAGATAGGCCGCCTTAGCCACCTCACTCTCGAGGCGGTCGCCGCGTTCGGTGATGAAGCTGCCATCGGACTGCCAGCCTGTGCGGCCACCAGTGGTCGCACCCTTGCCACCGGGATGCTCATACTCGATCGTATACATCAGCACTTCGCCAAGGCCGGTGGAGATCGGCCCCATGGTAGGCTCCGCTCCTTCGGGCAATGAAGCGCCAATCGGCGCGAGCCGTTCGTTCACCTGCTGCCGGGCGAAGTAGAGGTCGGTGCCCTCCTCGAAAATCGCGGTGACCTGGCTGAAGCCGTTGCGCGAAATCGATCGTGTCATCTCCAGGCCTTCGATCCCGGCAAGTCCGGTTTCGATGGGGAAGGTCACCTGCGTCTCGACCTGCGAAGGTGAGAGCGCGGCAGCGCTGGTGTTGATCTGGACCTGCGTGTTGGTGATGTCGGGAACCGCGTCGATCGGCAGGCGCACCAGATTGAACGCTCCGTAGATCGCTGCGAACACGGTCAGGACGATGATCGCCCAGCGGAAACGAACGGCGACATCGAGGATGACTCCGATCGGGCCGTGACGGTGGCTACCTTCGTCCGAAGACATGGGAGAAGATGCCGTGGTTTGATCAATGGCCATGTTCTGCGCCCTCCTTTTCGAGCTCGGACTTCAACAGGAAGGCATTGGCAGTCGCGATCCGCTGACCGGGCTCGAGCCCGGAGAGGATCGTCACCATTCCGGCAGACCGGCTGCCGATCTCGACCTCCCGAGCCTGAAATCCGCGTCGTGTCCGCACGAAGACAACATCGCGTCCTTCGAGCACCTGCACAGCATCTTCGGGTACCGCGATACGGCTCTGGTCCAATTCGCCCGAGGGGCGAATACGCGCCTGAAGGAACGATCCGGGCTGCAGACCGGGAACGGCGCGCGTCAAGGTAAGAACCGCTGTCGCGCTACGGCTCTCGGCATCGAGCGAAGGCGTTACCGACCGGACGCGAGCGCCGATCTCCCTTCCATCGCCGAGGATCAACGCAGCCTCGTCGCCAGGCTGGATGCGTGAAGCATCTTCGGAAGGCAGCGCAACCTCGATCTGCAAGCCGCTGGGATTGACCACGCTGTAAAGCTCCTCCCCGGCGTCGACGAACGAGCCGAGCACGATTGGAGCGGCGGTCACACGGCCCGAAAGCGGACTGGTGACAGCGAGCGAGCGTCCATCGCCGCTCACGCCTGCCGCGGCGACGGCCGCCTGCGACCGGTTCAGTTCGGAACGGGCAACGTCAAGATTGGCGCGCGCCGCTTCGAGATCCTGGCGTGCGGTCACGTTGGCTTCGAATAGCCGGCGCTCCCGTTCATAGGCCGCCGAAAGCTCGGTTACGCGGGCGCGGGCGGCACTAAGCTGGGAAGCGAGTGCAGCCGCATCGGCGCTTTCGATCCGAGCGACGGTCTCGCCCTGCCGGACATAATCGCCAAGCGTCTTGCCAACGCTGCGCACGACACCGGAAGCCCGTGCATCGATGCGTGCGCTGGCGGTCGGACTTGCCGCAACCGTTGCAGGAAATACGAGTTCGACAGCGGCACCCGTTTGCACCGCTGCGACCTCGATCTCGGCGGTGCGGATCTGCTCTTGCTCGATTAGCACGAGCCCCTCGGGCAGTTCTGTCTCTGCGACCTCTTCGTCCGCGTGGGTGTCGACCTGGCTGTCAGGCCAGAACATCAGCATCAAGGCCGAAACAAGTATGACAATTCCGGCGATGATCGCCAGTCTTTTGCGGTTCATTTTGGTATTCCTCATTGTGCGGCCAGCCTGATCAGTTCGGCGGCAGCTTGTCCCCGGTCTTCTTGCGCAGCAATCAACGCCTCGCGAATGGCATCGCGCGCTTCGGCTGCGCTCAACACTTCGATCAACGGAAAACGGCCATTGCGATAACCGATGCGGACGAGCCGAAGAGCCTCCTCGGCCTGGGGGAGTGATGTCGTGGAAAGCGTCTCGACGCGCGCTTCGGCAGCAAGATATTGCGATCGTGCGCGCGTCACGGCTTGCTCGAAATCGGCCAACGCTACAGCCTCGCGAGCATTGGCGGCGCGCAGCCTTGCTTCGGCTGCAGCGATATTGCCCTGATTACGATTCAAGAAGGGAAGCGGGATCGAGACACCGAGAAGAAAGGCACTGTCATTGCTTTCCTCGAAGCGTCGAACACCGGCGGAAACGACGGGATCGGGAATGCGCAGGCTGCGCTCACGATCGATCTCGGCGGCGGCGGCGGTGCTTTCCGCACGCGCCACTCGCAATTGCAGACCGCTTGCTGTCGCCATTACAGCACCGGGCGGTTCGATCCCGGGGAACCTGCTCGGAACAAGCGGCGGCGCCCCCTGATCGCCCCATAGCGAGGCGAGGGCCGTTCGGGCTGCAAGACTTGTCGCTTCGGCGGCCTGAAGTTCGGCTTGCGCTTCCGCCAAGGCCGCTTCGGCCCGAAGAGCACGGAGCGGGGGCTCGCGCCCGACTTCTACGAGGAGACCGGCAATGCGGGCGAGCTCTTCGTTTCGCTCAACCACATCGAGGGCCAGTTCGACGCGCGAGGCTGCTGCAGCCGCTGCTACGTAGCGTTCACGGACAAGAAATCCGAGTTCGGCCCCCGCAAGGTCAGCCCGCAGATCCGCCAGCTGTGCCTGCGCCCGGGCAGCCTCGACGCGTGTGCCGCGTTTACCTCCAAGTTCGAGCCGCTGTCCGACAGCAAGCGTATATTCGGTGGCGCTTAGCCCGGAGAAGGCCCCACTCCCGGCGATGTTCTCGACCTCGAGCGATATTTCAGGGTTGGGCCGCAACCGCGCCTGTCCGACAAGAGCCTGCGCCGCCTCGGCTTCCGCTCGAGGGCCGACGATGCGCGGGTTTAACTCGGTGTTAGCGGGTTCGGCAACCACGCCTGTCCGGCCCAACGCCTCGTCGAGCGTCAGAAGCTCCCGCTCCTGCGCTGCCACAGGCGTGACAATTGCGGCGAGGGTTAGCCCTGCTATCAGGGCCCCTCGCCATTTGATGGCTGGCATTTTTCAAAACTCTCTCTGCTGACAAATCGAAATGCGCTGCGTCAAGCAGCGCAGTGACGGTCGTAAGGCGCGAGGAGGGCGTTTGGGTAAATTGCTCGCATCGCCGAATAATTCTTCGGCCATATGCGACCCAACCGTGATGTTAAGCCGGTCGGGCATGTCGTTTAAAAGCTTCGATTTCAGTGCTGCGGCGACGTGATGGCAATGCCCGTGGGCGCATTCCTGCTGCTCCGGGCTTTCGTTTTGCGGGCTCTCGTCCGCATCAATGTCGAACATCTGGACCGAATAGGCTATTTCTGACAGCTCGTCCGCACATTGCGCTGCTTCGACCGCCGGAGACGCCATCAGCGCTGCGACCGCCAAAAGGGCGGCGACAATCCTGACGGGAATCAAGGCGTTCAGATCGAACATCCTGTGGCCCCTAACAAGGTGAAACGAAAGTTGAAACAAAAATCTTCTCGGTTGCTGTAATGTGATATTGTCACGAAGCGTCCGGACAATGAATATTGTTCGAGTAGTTTCTTTTTCGACCAAATTCCATGGAATGAATGCAGCGTTCTTATAAGGCGAAAGCTGATTAATATTCAAATTACCCAAGTTCCGTCATAATCAGCCATCCAATCCTAGATCACGACATCAGAATCTGGATTATCACGATGATAACGCTTCCAGCGACTGGAGGTGCAAGCACTTTTTTTGCTGTCTGGGTTCGGTGTCCATAGTCCCATTATAGCTTTCGCGTCAGCGACCCGCGGAAGAGGCGGCTGGGTTTCGAGAAAGCGTTTCGATGATTTTGCATTCGGAAACCTCGCCGCCCGTGCAGGCCGCGACCACACTTCTCAGTTCGGAACGAAGCGCTTGTAGCCGACTGATGCGCTCGTCCACGGCTCGAAGGTGCCGCAAAGCGATGTCACCCGCCTCGTCACAGCTCTGATCCGGTCTCGCCTTCACGCTTAAAAGCGAGCGTGTTTCATCGATCGAAAACCCCAATTTTCGAGCATGCCGAATAAAGGAAAGGCGCTCGACGTCCTGCTCTTTGTAGGTTCGCTGCCCCGCTGCCGTACGCGCGGCTTCGGGCATCAGTCCGATATCCTCATAAAACCTTATCGTATTGACCTTGGTGCCCGTCGCCTTCGAAAGACCTCCGATAAGCATGAACTCACTCCTCCAGCTCCGAAACCGCGAACCATTCGCAATTTTGGCTTGCTCCTACAGTTGCTAGAGGTGTTACCTAATGCCTCATGTCGAATAACGAAACATCGGATTGCGGCTGCACAGGCGATACGCAAAGAGCAGGCGCAGACCCCGCCTATCGCCGCGCCCTTTGGATCGTCGTATTGCTCAATCTGGGCTTTGGCGTTTTCGAGGCCTTCGGCGGGTTTCTGGCGGACAGCCAAGCGCTCAAGGCCGACGCTCTCGACTTCATCGGCGATGGATCGATCACGCTCATCGGCATCCTTGCTCTTGCGTGGACTGCCCGCACGCGCGCCCGGGTCGCGCTGGCACAGGGGCTGTTTCTGGGCGTACTAGGCCTCGGAGTGATCGGTCTGGCGGTCTGGCGATCGCTTAACGCGGTCGCGCCGGAAGCCGGCTTGATGGGCGGGATCGCCGTCGCAGCCTTGATAGTCAACATCGCGGCGGCGCTTGTGCTGATGCGGTTTCGCGAAGGCGACGCACATGTATCCGCGATCTGGCTGTTCAGCCGCAATGACGCGATCGCCAATGTCGGA